>Ga0075423_10000186_pt1 | contig 43667 bp, 43 predicted proteins | sample SoiMethybrSBSTD2_FD_80114 | JGI IMG/M metagenome (GOLD analysis project Ga0075423, IMG submission 80114) | Bulk soil microbial communities from a Populus tree surrounding site in Tennessee, USA - Soil MetaG P. TD hybrid SBSTD2 | ecosystem: Environmental > Terrestrial > Soil > Tree plantation... | reverse complement strand
ACCGCCGCCTGCTCCTCATCAAGTGCGAGAAGTTCACGATGGAGGCGATGGTGATGGAGGGGCGCCGCATCAAGGAGAAGACCAATCCGGCCCGTTTCCAGATCCTGACCTGCACCCGGGGCGGCGGCAAGATCTTGTATGGCGCGAAGATGGCGTCGAAGACCCCATTCCGTCGCGGCGACACGTTCCTCCTGCCGGCGCACCTGGGGGAATTCGAAGTCGCGGGGAATGGCTCGACGGAGCTCGTCTGTACCTACGTTGAGTGACCGCAAGCCGCTGATGGCCGATTGCGGATTGCCGATTGCCGATTGCCGATTGCGGATTGCGGATTGCGGATTACGGATTACCGATCGCGGATTCCTGATTCTTGATTCTTGATTCCTGAGTTCTCTTCGTGATCCCGAATTGTCCCCCGCCGGAGAATTTATAAGTTATAATTTGGGCACGAGGGGGAGCATGAAGCGGTCGCGGTCGGGCGGCGGGATCCGATCCCTGTTCGCCGTCGTCGCCACCGCCTGGACGGCCATCTTCCTCCACTCCTGCAGCGCGCCCCAGGCCGCCCTCGACCCCGCCGCCCTCGGCCAGATCCACGCCGCGCCCCGGATCCAGGTGGGCCTTTCCCGCTTCATCCGGGTCGATTCCGCTGCCGTCGTCTTCCGCGAACCCTTCGCGGTCGTCGGCCGGGCGGGATTTCTCCAGAAGGAGGAGGGGGGTTCCGAGGCGATCGCCCTGAAGTGGGAGGACGGGCTTCGCGTCGGGACGCGCGTCCACGCCGAAACGTCGCTCCGGATCTCCTCGGGCAACGACGGGGGATTCGAGATCAACGGCGTGCGCTACCGGGGCGACCTCCTCGTGATCCGCGACGACGATCGCGACACCCGCGCGCCCCGCATCACGCTCGTGAATGACCTCGATCTCGAGGATTATCTCCGGGGCGTCGTCGGCAAGGAGATGTCGCTCTCGCGCGGCGAGGAGGCGCTGAAGGCGCAGGTCATCGCCGCCCGGACGTACGCCCTGTACGAGGCGAAGATGAAGACCCTCGCCACGGTCAAGGGCGAGAAGTTCGACGTCTACGACGACGAGCGGTCGCAGGTGTACGGCGGCCGCGAGAAGGAGACCTCGCTCGCCCTGCGCCTCGTCGACGAAACGCGCGGACTCTTCGTCGTGTACTCGGGCCGGATCGTCAAGACGTTCTTCTCGTCGACCTGCGGCGGCCACACCGAGCCCGCGGTCCTCGTGCTCGGCGAGGGAGAGGACATTCCTCCGCTCCGGGGAACCGCGTGCGGATTCTGCACCGAGTCCAAGTACTACGCGTGGAAGGCGGAGTTCTCCCGCGCGGATCTCGCCAAGAAACTCTGGGGCCCGACCTCGCCGGCGAAGGTGAAGTCGGTCCGCGTGACGAAGACCCTGCCGGGCGGCCACGCGCAGGAGGTCGGCGTCCTCGTGGAGAAGGGGGTCAAGGAGCACCTCATCGAGGCCAACGGCGGCTTCCGTCGCCGGATCGATCCGCGCCTCATCCGGAGCACGCTGTGGGATTCGGTCGAGACCGTGGGGGAGAAGATCGTCATCACCGGGCGCGGCTGGGGTCACGGCGCGGGGCTCTGCCAGTACGGCGCGTACAAGATGGCGGAGCTGGGGAGGAGCGCGACGGAGATCCTGGAGTTTTACTTCCCGCAGGCGCGGGTGCAGAAGCTCTACTGAGAGCGCTCGGCTTCCTTGATGGCGCCGTCGACGTCCGCCGACCATCCCGTCTGGGGGTAGGCCTTCTTCAGATCTTCGCGCAGTTCCTTCGCCCGGTCGACGTAGGTCGTCTTGTTGGCCTTGTCCCTCTCGCCGAACTGCTTCGCGAACCGCGCCGCGGCGATCGCCGCCTTCGCCAGCGCGGCCTCGTGCTCGGCGCTCTGGCGCGAGAGCGCGGGATCGAGCGCGCCCTTCATGTAGTCGAGGAGCGCCTCCTTGATCTTCCCCTCGGAGAGCTGGACATCGCCGCGGGCGACGAGCGCCCCGAGGTACACCTCCGGATTGGCGTCCTTCTTGTCCTTGATCTCCACGAGGATCGACTCCACCTTCGACTTCAGCTCGGCCGTCCGTCCCAGCCCGCTCAGGCACCGGAGCGTCCCGAGGGTGACTTCCTTCCACACCTCGCGGTTGGCGCCGAACTTCGAGTAGATCGTGAGGGCGTCGGAGTACCGCTTGTTCATCTCGAGGAAGTCGGCGCGGAGGAGCTCGGAGTCGGGCTGGAGAACGTCGAGCCGGCGGTCGGCCTTGATCGCCTCCTCCAGCTCCTTGATCGTGTCCTCCTGGCCCTTCGCGTTGCGGCGCATCTTGGCGGCCTGGTACTGCATGAGGAAGGAGTCGCGGACGAAGAAGGAGTCGGCCTTCTCCTTGCGGAGCTCCTGGGCCGACGTGACCACGCCCGCCGCGTCCCCGGCCCTCAGGTAGGCCTCGACGATGTACCGCCGGGCGAAGTCGCGCATCGGGTGGTTGGGACTGTTCGTCCGCTTGATCCGGTCGATCGCGCGCTCCAGCTGCTCGATCGCCGTCTTGTAGTCGCCCTTGTGGAAGGCGGCGACTCCGTGGCTGTACTCGTACGGGAAAAGGGTGTTGTCCTGGTCAAATTCGATGTCCCGGACGTTCTTCGACGGCTCCTCCTGCTCGGCGGGGGAGTTCGTGAGCCGGTACTTGATGTCCTTGATGTTGAGGCTGATCACCACGCCCTCGGTGTCGGCGCGGTCCTTCCACTTGATCTTGTCCTGGGCGGAGGCGGCGCCGGCGGCCGCGAAGAGGATCGCCGCGGCGACGGCCGTGGACAGGGCGTTGAATCGATTCATGTTCATTCGGGCGCGACCATTATAGGGGCGGACGAAATGACATCAAGATATGAAACGACGATCCCGCCCCCCGGTTCAGCCCAATACAATGGGTCCCGATGCGCCGCGCGATCCTCGGGCTGGCGTTGCTGATCGCTTCGTGCGGCACGGGCCCGGCCCTCGAGCCGTCCCGACCCTCGCCGACCCCCGCCAACTTCCGTCCCACCGCCATCGTGATTCACTCCACCTCCGGCCTCGACCGCCCGTCGGCCCTGGCGGCGATGAAGAGGACGGGGGCCCGGATCCACGTGCTGATCGATGCGGACGGAACCGTGTACCGCCCGCTCTCCACGGATCTCGAAGGTCGCGCCGCGCGCGGAATGGACGACGTGGCTCTCCATGTCGCCGTCGTTGGCGGCTCCGACGCCCAAGCGCTCACGGGACCCCGACTCCTGGAATCCGCCGCGCGGATTGTCGGGGAACTCGCCGACCGGTTCGGAATCCGCCGGTCGAACGCCGACGTGATCTCGCGTCGCGGCATTTTCTCCCACATGCAGACCAAGTTCCGATTCGGCGGATTGCGGCGGAATGAAACCAAGGACGCCATGGAACCGGGCGAGGATTTCATGAAGGCCCTTCTCAAGCGGATCGGTGGCGAATTTCGCGAGGAAAAGGACTGGGTGGGGCGCGCGACCGACGGATGGATTTGCGTCTGGGAAGGCGGAGACCTCGGCGTCCGCGGCGAGCTGACGAAGGGCCGGGGATTGACCGTTCCTCCGTCTCCTCCCCTCGCTCCCCTCGCTCCCCTGGAACAAGAGGAAACGCGGCGCATGCGCTACGTGGACCGGGGGAAGATGGAGGAGATCCGGGGGATCGTCCTGCACTTCACGGCGACCAAGACTTTCAAGCAAGCCATCGAGACGTTCGAGCGACGTCGCCTGGGGCCTTCGATCGTCGTCGACACCGACGGTCATGCGTGGCAAGTAGTCGACCGCCTCGAGGACCGGGTCGCGGCGGCGGGCGGGACGAACGACCATTGCGTCCAAATCGAAATCGTCGGCGAGAACGAGGAGGCGCTCCTCGAAAACGGGAGTCAACTGGGCAAGGTCGTGGAAGTCGTGAAGTCCCTGTGCGCCGCTTGCTCCATTCCCAAGACCAACCGGGACATCGAATCGCTCCGCGGCATTTTCTCGCACGGCCAGGCGAAGAAACGGTGGGGCCGGAGCGCGTGGATGTGGGGCGGCGAATTCGATCCCGGGGAACATTTCATGAAACGGGTGATCGAGGGAGCCGGCGGGACGTACGCGGAGGAGAAGGACTGGGCGGGCCGCCGCTCCGGGGCCTGGGTCATCGAGTTCGAGGACTGGCTTCCCTGAACGGGTGAATCGGCTCCTGGGAATCAGGGCTTGCCGAAGGGCTCCGACGCCGTCCCCCGGGTCAACGTGCCCTTCCACAGGGCCGCGACCAGGTCGGACTTGATCTCCTCGGACCCGTTGAGGACGAGCGCCACGGAGGCGCCCCGGCGGACCACGAAGGCTTTCGCGGCGTCGTCGCGGCGGTTCATGCCGAAGGCGACGGCGGCGGCGGCGTCCTCAAATTCGCGCGCGTCCTCCTCGCGGTCCCACGCGGTCGCCCACACGACGAGGACCTTCCCGCCGTCGGCCCACGCCATGAGGCGGTCGCCTCCCCAGCCTGCGGAGGCCTCGAGTCTCGGCTTCTCCTGCAGCGACTCGATCACGACCGCCGTCCCCAGCTCACCCAGCGTCGTCCGGTAGATGGATTCCGATTTCCGGCCGGCGAAGAACTCCTCGAGGGGCTTCATGTCGATCGCGACGGGCCGTTCCTCCTTCAGATACTTGTCGGGATGAAGGACCTGCTCCGTCGACTCCGGAGGCCGCGCGTACACCTTGCGGAGCCGCTCCGCGCCCCCTTCCTGCCGCATCGACTCCATGAAGATGCCGCCGCGCCGCCACAGGAAGTCGGACGAGCGGATCAGGAATCGGGGCGCGACCAGGCTCGCGAGCCGGCTCGTCTCGCGCTCCCACTTGTCCGCCGCTTCCGCCGCCTTCTTGAGGTGATCGGCGTCCGTCCGGATTCCATCGACCGCCAGCCCGGCCCAGAAAAGCTGCTTGGTCATGTCGGCGTCGCCGTGGCGGACGGCGAGACGGGCCATGCGCGCGTCGTACGACGACTCCGCGGCGGGGGCGCCCGAGGCCGAAGCGCTCCGCTCGCTGAGGACGAGCGTCAACCGGTAGACGAGCTCGTCGTCCGGCAGGGCCGGGTCGAGGATGCAGAGCTTGTCGCGCGCCACGTACGACTTCATGGAGGCGGACGCGAACGAGGGGATCGCCAGTTCCAGCTTCACGGCGTTCGGCACGAGGCCGAGCGTCTTGAACGTGCGCTCGAATCCGACGAGGTCGCCGCCGTACAGCGCCTTCGATTGCTCGAGAGCGAAGCCCGCGCCCTCGCGTCGCGTCCCGACCTCGACCGCCACCGGGGTGCCGAACTTCAGTCCGCGGAGCGTCTCGATCCGCGCGGAAAGACGATCGCGCCGGGAAGGAAGATCCTCGGCGGATTGGAGAGCGGGGAAAAAGGGGAGGAGGGCCAGCCAGGCGATGCGGCTCATTTCCGGTCCGGGTCGTACTCCGTTTCCAACGTCTCTTTCACGACGTCGAGCTGTTTCAGGATCAGCTCCTTCGAACCGTGTGGGGGAACGGCCGTGAAGCCCTTCGTCTCCTCGTGCTGCTGTTCGTACACGGCCCGCATCAGGTCAAGCTTGGCGTGGCGGGCGGCGGGCAATCCTTCCTTCATCGCGGCGAGCGCGCCCAGGACGTCGCCGTACGTGGTCCGGGGATCCTTGGCTGCCTTGAAGGCCTCGACGAGATCGGCGTGCGACTGCTTCCACGCTTTGAAGGCGAGACGCACCGGAACCTCGGGCGCCTTGGGGGCCGGAGGGGGCGCCGGGGTCGGCGGGGTCTCCTTGGGCGTATTGGCTTCGACCGGAGCGCCTCCCTTCGGACCCATTCCAGGTGGCCACTCGGTGACGATCGAGGCCTTCGAGGGCGCGAACCGGATCTTGATCTCCTTTTCGCCGAGGTCGATGCGGGTCTGCCAGTTGGCGGGGGGCTGGTGGCGCTGGACATCGGAGGCGAGCTGGGAGTAATTCGTGATGTACGTGTCGAACGCGGCCTTCGCTTCCGCGGTCACCAGCACCTGCATGTTCTTCAAGGCCTCGGCGATTTCCTGGAGGGCGGCCCCGGAATCGACGTAGTTGCGCTCGGGCGACTGTCCGAGGCCGGAGCGCACCCTGAGGTGGCACGGCGTCATCTGCCCGTACGCGTTGTCGTAGGCTTCGTAAGGCGTCCGCGCGTTGGTCATGAGGTGCGCGCCGCCGCCGCTCAGCGCGATCGTGGGGATGCGCGGAATGTCGGGACCGTCGGAGCAAGACGACGCGAGAAAGACGGACAGTGCCAGCAATCGTCGCATGGCGACATTATGGATGAGAAGTGCCGAGTGCTGAAGTGCAATGTTCACGGTTCAAAGTCGTCCCACGTGCAAAGTACTCCAAGTAGCTCCGATTTCGGACTTTGGACTTCGGACTTGGCACGACTTTGCACGTTGAACTTTGCACTTCAGCACTTTGGCCGGGTCGTGCTATGATCCGCTCCCTTCACTGATGCCAAGCAGACTCGTAGAAGCCGTTCGCGGGCTCCGCTCCCCCCGGATTTTCGTGGTGGGGGATCTCATCCTCGACCGCTACGTCTGGGGCGAGGTGAGCCGGATCTCCCCGGAGGCCCCGGTCCAGATCCTCGACGCCTCGCGCGAGGAACTGCGCCTCGGCGGGGCGGCCAACGTCGCCCACAACGCGGCGGTGCTGGGAGCGCGCGCTTCCTGCGGAGGGGTCGTGGGAGCCGACGCCGCGGGCGCCGGTTTTCTCCGCCTGATCCAGTCCCTCGGGATCCGTCCCACGGCCGTGGTTCGCGATCGCGCCCGGCCCACGACGTTGAAGACCCGCCTTCTCGCCCACAACCAGCAGATGCTGCGCATCGATCACGAGCGGCGCATGCCCGTCTCCGCGGCCGTCGAGAAGCAGCTCGATCGGGCCGTCGCCCGGGGCGCCTCCACGGCCGACCTCGCCCTCGTCTCCGACTACAACAAGGGCACGATGACGCCGCGCGTCTGCCGGAGCCTCATCGAGGCCTTCCGCCGGAAGGGGAAGCCCGTCGTCGTGGGCTTGAAGAGCCTCGACATCGCGAAGTACGCGCGGGCGACCGGCGCCGCGCTGAACCGGAACGAGCTCGCCCTCGTGAGTGGCGTCGACGACGTCGCGGCGGGCGCGCGCAAGCTTGTGAAGGGTCTCGGCCTCCAGTTCCTCGTCGTGACGCTCGGCGAGCGCGGGATGCAGGTCTACAGTCCCCGGGGCCCGGCGATCACCTTGAGCGCGGTCGCGCGCCAGGTCTACGACGTCACGGGCGCGGGCGACACGGTTCTTTCCGCCTTCGGCGTCGCGTTCGCGAGCGGACTTCCGCTGGAGCAATGCGCCCTCCTGGCGAACGCCGCGGCCGGGATCGTCGTCGGGAAGGTGGGCACCGCGACGGTCACGCGGGAGGAGTTGATCGATCACGCGACGCAGGACGAGGGGCCCCAGCGGAGCAAGGTCCTCCCGATGGCGGCGCTCCTGCGCGCCCTCGGGGAGGAACGTCGGCGCGGCCGCCGCGTCGTCTTCACCAACGGCTGCTTCGACCTGCTCCATGTCGGCCATCTCAAGACGCTCCGCTTCGCGCGGTCGAAGGGCGACGTGCTCGTGGTCGGCCTCAACACCGATCGCTCCGTGCGCGCGCTCAAGGGCCCGCCTCGGCCGATTCTCCAGGCGGACGAACGGGCCACGCTCCTGGCGGCGCTGGAATGCGTCGACTACGTCACCTTCTTCGACGAATCGACGCCGGACCGGCTCATTCGCCGGCTCCGGCCCGACGTGCTCGTGAAGGGCGAGGACTACGCGGGGAAGAAGGTGGCGGGACGCGAGTTTGTCGCCTCGTACGGCGGCCGGGTGGAGCTCGCGCCGCTGGTGCGGGGCGTCTCGACCTCCGACCTTCTCTCTCGCATCCGGAGCCGCTCGTGAAGGGGATCTCGAATTCCGAGCTGATCCGCCAGCGGCTGCAGGAAGCGGCGCTGGTGAAACTCCTGCTCGCGGAATCGGCGGGACGGGACATCGAGCGCATCGGCGCCGCGGTGGTCAAGGCGCTGCGGGCGGGCCGGAAGGTCCTCCTCTTCGGCAACGGCGGGTCGGCGGCCGACGCCCAGCACATCGCCTGCGAGATGGAAGGCCGATTCACGCGCGAGCGGCGCCCCTGGCCGGTCCTCGCCCTCTCGACCAACACGTCGTCGCTCACGGCGATCGGGAACGACTACGGGTACGACGCGACTTTTTCGCGTCTGGTCCGGGCCCACGCGCGGAAGGGCGACGTGGCCATCGGCCTCTCGACGAGCGGGAATTCGCCCAACGTGGTGGAGGGCCTGAAAGCAGCGCGCGCCGTTGGTGCGGTCACCGTCGCCTTCACCGGACTGCGCGGCGGAAAGGTCGCGAAGATCGCCCACTTCGTCTTCCGCGCCCCATCCGAAAACACCCCGCGGGTCCAGGAGTGCCACATCACCGTGGGTCACATCCTCTGTGAATTGGCCGAGAGTGCCCTTCCAAAGTGAGCGATGACCGATGACGGCTGACTGATGACAGATCGTCATCCGTCATCCGACATCGCCTGGTCGCCGCTTGATTGCCGTGGTCTCATCCCACTCGGTATCTTGTGGGTCATGGTTTGGGACTTCCTTTTCGGCAGCATCATCGGGTGGTGGATCCTCTTCATCGTCGCGGCGGCGGCGCTGCAGGGGCTCCGGTCCCTCTATCGCGCGTGGATCCGCCACGGGCGCATGGTGGCCGCCAACCAGGCGCGGCTCTCCGATCCCCGCAACGCCGAATCGCGGTACACGCTCGCGAAACTCCACTCCGAATCGAAACGGTGGGGCCGGGCCCTGGGATTGATCGACGAGGCCGTCGAGATCGCGTCGAACGATTCCCGGTACAACCACGTGCCGCACCGTTTCTTTCGCTTGAAGGCGGATTGCCTGTACGGGAAGGGGGACTGGGCGGGCGCCGCGACGGCGTACCGCCAGTCGCTCGAGGTGAAATCCGACGCGGGGTACGACGCCGCCCTGCTCGGCGTGGCCCGCTCCGAATACCGGGCGGGACGTGCGTCGGAGGCCGTCGCGTTCAGCCGCCACGCGATCGCCGAGAACGGGTCGCTCCTCGAGGCGTACTTCCGGTGGGCGCAGGCCGCCTCCGCGGCCGGGGATCGGGCCGAAGTCGACCGGGCCGCCGGCGAATTCCGCCGCGTCGCCGCCCTGCTCCCTCCCTTCGCGCGCCAGCGCCGCTTCTGGTGGCGGTTCGCCTTCCTCTGCTTCCCGATCGCCCGGAGGATCGGGTGAAGCGTTCCGCTCTATTCCTCGACCGGGATGGGACGCTGATCGAGGACCGCCATTTCCTCGACCGCCCCGAGGGCGTGAAGCTCCTGCCCAACGCGGTGAAGGGCCTCAAGGCGTGGATCGCGGCGGGGTACGTGCCCGTCATCGTCACGAACCAGTCCGGCATCGCCCGGGGCCTCTTCACGATGAAGCGCCTCGGGGAAATTCACCGGCGCCTGCGGAGCCTGTTGAAGAAACAGGGAGTGGCCGTGAAGGGGATCTACGTCTGTCCCCACCTGCCGGAGGGAAAAGTCCGCCGCTACGCGAAGCGATGCGATTGCCGCAAGCCGAAGGCGGGCCTGTTGAAGCGGGCGGCGCGCGAGCTCAAGCTCGATCTCGCGGCCTCCGTCACGATCGGCGACTCGCTCCGCGACGTCGAAGCCGGCCGCGCGGCTGGGACTCGGACGATTCTCCTTGGCCGCGACGCGAAAAATCTGCTCGACGCTATTCGAAGAGTTTCGCCCCGTCCTTCTGCCACCACTCGTCCCACGCCTTGAGCGCCGCCGCGTTCTCGTCGGCCCCCTTGTTGACGTCGAACCCGAAGGTCTCGCGCTTGCTCGCCGTGTGGGGCTTCAGGAGGAGGATCGCCCGGAGGCGGCAATCCGAATCCGGCGCGCGGAGCGCGCGGAGCAGGGGAGGCACGCCCATCCGGTTCTTGCACGCGAGCAGGGCCTGGCCGAGCTCCACCTGGATGATGGGGTCGGAGTCGCCCGTGTACGCCTCCAGGATTTTCGAGAGCCCCGCGTCGCCCACGGCCCCGATCACGCGCGACACCGAGGTGCGGCGGATCCGGTCCTCGACCGCCTTGCCGAGAGGCCCCTTCAGATCTTCTACCGGGCACTTCGCCAGGACCTTCTCGAGCGCCGCCGTGTAGTCGGGCGAGGAGATCTGGCGGAGCGCCTCGGCCATCTTGGTGACGGAGTACCGGGAGAGAGGCACGAGCTCCTTGATCCCCTCCTCGACGTTTGACGTGGCCTTGAGTTTCGCGAGCGCCGTTTCGATCTTCATCGAGACTTCGGCGAGGTCGGGCCCCGCGACCGGACCCTCCCGGGTCGCGCCGGCGTTTCCGGACATCTTGTCGCGCAGCTGCTTGACCTCGATCTTCAGGAGCTGGTTCTCGCGCTCCAGGTCGCCGATACGGCGCTCCATCTTGAGGACCGACTCCGTCAATTCCGAGTAGAGCTTGAAGGCCCGATCGGTCTTCGCGATCATCTCGGCCTCGAGCTTCGCGACCTTGTCCTTGAGCGAGTCCTGCGGCTCGGCCGTGTAGACCGACGTGCAGCTCAGGAGGACGAGGATGGCCGAGGCGACCGACAGCGGAACGAGTTTCATGACACCTCCGGGGTTCACTTCCACTTACAGGACGGGCTTCGGCGGGGGGTTTACGCTCCTATTCCCGGATCCGGGAGGATCCGGACCTCGCCCGGCCCCTTGACGACCGCGCCCACGACGGACGCCTTCTCGCCGCACCGGCGGAGCGTCCGGAGGATCGCGTTCGTCGAGACCGGGGAGGCGATGAGGATCATTCCCACGCCCATGTTGAATACGCGGAACATCTCTTCCCGTGGGACTTCCCCGAGCCGCTGGAGCCAAGGGAAGACGGGGGGGAGGGGCCACGACCCCTCGCGGATCTCGACGGCGCAGTTCGGCGGAAGGACCCGCGGAATGTTCTCCGTCATCCCGCCGCCGGTGATGTTGGCGATCGCCTTCACCGCCTTCTTGACCTTGTATCGCCGGAGAACTTCCTTCACCGCCTTGGCGTAGATGCGCGTGGGCGTGAGGAGGACCTCCCCGATCGTGCGCCCGCCCAGCTCGGGAACCACTTCGTTCGGCTCCTTGCGGCCCGCTTCGAAGACGATCTTCCGGACGAGGGAGAACCCGTTCGAGTGGAGGCCGCTGGAGGCGACGCCGATGACGTTGTCCCCGACTTTCACGGCGGAGCTGTCGAGGATCTTCGACTTCTCGACGATCCCGACGGCGAAACCCGCGAGGTCGTAGTCGTCCGGCGCGTACATCCCCGGGAGCTCGGCCGTTTCGCCCCCGAGCAGGGCGCACTGCGACTGGACGCACCCCTCGACCACGCCCTGGACGATGGCCTTGAGCCTCGCGGGCTCCGCCTTGCCGCAGGCGATGTAGTCGAGGAAGAAGAGCGGCTTCGCGCCCGTGACGATCAGGTCGTTCACGCTCATGGCGACGAGATCGATCCCGACGGTGTCGTGGCGCCCGACGCGCTGCGCGATCTTGATCTTCGTACCGACGCCGTCGGTGCAGGCCACGAGGACCGGATTGCGGTAGGTCCGGTCGAAGAGCGGGAGGTTCTTCAGGGAATAGAGCCCCGCGAATCCCCACGGGATGTCGATGACGGCGGAGTCGTGCGTGCGGCGGGCCATCGCGAGAATCGAATCGACCGCCTTGTCCTTGGCGGTCTGATCGACGCCCGCGTCGACGTACGTGATCGGCATCCCGCTTCCGCGCCTACGCTCTCTTCTCGTGGATGTCCTTGGCCATGTGGTCGACCGGGGGAACAAGATAACGTCCCGACCAGCAGGCGGTGCAGTAATTTTCGGCCGGCTGGGACGCCGCGGAGAGCATCCCCTCGAGGCTCAGGTACCCCAGCGAATCGAGCTCGAGGTGCTTCTTGATCTCCTCGACTTCCATCCGCGCCGCGATCAGCGCCTTCGGGTCGGGGAAATCGATCCCGTAATAGCAGGGATGGCGCGTCGGCGGGCAGGAGACGCGCAGGTGGACCTCCTTCGCCCCCGCCTTGCGGAGGAGCCGGACGCGCGAGTGGGCCGTCGTTCCCCGGATGATCGAATCGTCGACCACGACCACGCGCTTGCCGCGCACGAGCTCCGGGATGATGCTCAGCTTGATCTCGACCTGCGCGCTGCGGTCCCCCTGCGACGGCTGGATAAACGTGCGCCCGACATAGTGGTTCCGCATGAAGGCGGTTTCGAAGGGGATGCCGGATGCCTCGGCGAACCCGAGCGCGGCGGCGGTGCCGGAGTCCGGAATGGGCGTCACGAGATCGGCCTGGACCGGATGCTCCTTTGCGAGGGCGCGGCCGAGGGCGCGCCGGACGCGGTGGACGAGATCTCCGTAGACGTAGCTGTCGGGCCGGGCGAAGTAGACGTGCTCGAACATGCAGTGCGCGGGCTGGCACTTGGAAGCGGGGACGATGCGCTCCGAGCGCGGTCCCTTTTCGTCGATCCAGAGGATCTCGCCGGGCTCGACGTCCCGCACGCGTTCGATGCCGCTGAGGTCGAACGCGCACGTCTCCGACGCCACCGCCCAGCCCGGGCCCGATCCATTGCGCGGCGGAATCTTCCCCAGCACGAGGGGCCGGTAGCCCTGTGGGTCGCGGGCCGCGATGAGCGCGGTGGGGGTGAGGAAGAGCAGGGAGAACGCGCCTTTGACCGCGTTGAGCGCCCGCTTCAAGCCCTTCAGCAGGTCCGCCTCCCGGGCGACGAGGTACAGGACGATTTCAGTGTCGGTCGAGGTGTGGAAGATCGGGAAGAACTGGCCCTGCTGTTCGAGCTCGCGGCGAAGCGCGCCGCTGTTGACGAGGTTCCCGTTGTGGGCCATCGCGATCATCGAGCGCGCCGATTCGACGACGAGGGGCTGGGCATTGGTGGTGTTGCTCGCGCCCGTCGTGGAATAGCGGACGTGGCCGATGGCGGACGAGCTGTGCAGCCGGGCGAGCTGCTCGCGGTTGAAGACGTCCGCGACGAGGCCCATCCCCTTGTGGGAAGAGAGCCGGCCGTCCTGGACCGACGCGATGCCCGCGCTCTCCTGCCCGCGGTGCTGCTGGGCGTACAGGCCGAGGTAGGTGAGCTCGACGGCGTCCGGAACTCCGGTCGCGCCGAAGAGGCCGCAGTGATCCTTAACGCGTCTCATGACGTCCCTTCGCCATCCGTCGCAGTCCATCGATCATCGAGAAGAGCCACAAGACGCCGGCGGCAAGTCCCAGCGGGAGGGTGTACTCCTCGAGCGGACTCAACAGCGCGTTCAGGAGGAGGCCGTTCAGGGCGAGGACGAAGAGCGTGAAGAGCAGGACGCCCCAGCCCGGCGCGCCTCCCCGTATCTGCCCCATCCCCGGGATCAAGAGCCAGGGGAGAGACGTGATTTTCATCGAAGGAGCGCCATTATAGCGACTCCGCCGTCTCGATCAAAGAGGACGGCTCCAGCGGCCGGTGCCTCTCTTCGTCCAGGCTCGGCGCCTGACGCTCTTGGAGCTGGAAACGGAAATCCGGGAACGGGAAGCGGTCAGACGGGCCGCGGGCCGTTTGACCTTGACACCCATAAGGAGGCTCCTATAATGGGCGACTCGATTGTTCTTCGTTGGGCTGGAAAAAGATGAGGTGTTTGGAAAAAGCGGGTGACCCCCGCCTTTTTTTTCGCATGAGTAGGGTTTGAACACCCTGGGTTCCGTGACCGGGCGCGGTCTTTCCGGCGCTTACCGGGACATCCGGGGTGGAGCGATGTATGAACGGCTCCGAACTGATTCGGATCGTCGATGCGATCCACCGCGACAAGGGAATCGATCCCGAGCTCATCTACCAGTCCATCGAGCAGGCGCTCAGCCAGGCCACCAAGAAGGCGCTTAACCTCGAGGAAGCGCCCGCGGTCACCATCGACCGCGCGAACGGCGAAATCTCCGCCACCGACCGGGGCATCCCCATCGACGCCTCCCTCCTCGGCCGCATCGCCTACCAGCAGGCGCGCCAGGTCTTCGTCCAGAAGCTCCGCGAGGCCGAGAGCGACACCGTCTACAACGAGTTCGCCCACAAGAAGGGCGACATCGTCTCCGCCGCCGTCGTCCGCTACGACGGGCCCCACCTGCTCTGCCGGATCGGGGAGAAGGCCGAGGCGACCATGCTCAAGACAGAGCAGGTCCCGGGCGAGAACTACCGGATCGGCGAGCGGCTCCGCGCCTACGTCACCGAGGTCGAGAAGCGCGGCACGCGCATCCGGATCTTCATTTCCCGGGCGCACGAGGACTTCGTCCGCCGGCTCTTCGAGCTCGAAGTCCCCGAGATCGCCGACGGGACGGTCGTGATCAAGAAGATCGCCCGCGAACCGGGCTACCGGACCAAGCTCACGGTCGCCTCGACGAACAACCGCGTCGACTGCCTCGGCGCGTGCGTCGGCGTCCGGGGGAGCCGGATCCGCAACGTCGTCGACGAGCTCAACGGCGAGAACGTCGACATCGTCCGCTGGAGCGACGTGCCGAAGGACCTGATCCGCCACGCGCTCAAGCCCGCGGAGGTGGTCGAGGTCATTCTCCAGGAGCCGGAGAAGCGTGCCACGGTCTACGTGATCAAGGACGAACTCTCCCAGGCGATCGGGAAGGGCGGGCGCAACGTGCGTCTCGCCTCGAAGCTCGCCGGGTGGGAGATTGACATATACGAACTCGGAGCCGACAATCAGCCGCCGTCGCCCCCCGCCGCGGCGGCCCCGGCCGTGGAAGCGCCGCCGGCGGAGTCGCCGGCCCCGGCCGCCGAGGCGCCGGCCCCGAGCGGAAACAACGCGGAGTCGCCGAACTAGAACATGCGCGTCGCCGAACTGGCCAAGGAACTCGGGTTCAAGGCCGCCGAGCTGGTCGAGATGGTCAAGGACCACGCGGTCTCGATCCCCATCGCCAATCCCCGGGGGGACATCGACGCCCGGTCCGCGGCCCAGATCCGGGCGAAGCTGCCGCATCGCCGCAACCTCAAGGGCGAACTCGCGGAGCGGTACACGAGGGTCGTCGCCGACCTCGCGGCGCAGGAGGCGGCCAAGCCCGAGCCCAAGCCCAAGCGCGAGAAGAAGGCGCCGGTCGAGGGCGAGGAGGCGGCGCCGAAGAAAAAGACCGTCCGGAAAAAGACGGAGGGCGAGGCGCCGGCGGACGCGGCCGCGAAGGCGAAGGAAGAGCCCGCCAAGGCCGACGTCGGCAAGACGCCCACGAAGAAGTCCAAGGTCGTCCAGGAGTTCCGGCTCAGCGACGTCGCCGGAAAGGCGGAGAAGCCCAAGCCGACTCCGACGACCGCCCACATCGGCCTGACCCCCGAGGAGCGCGCGGCGCTCCTGGCGCAAACCAAGGACCCGCTCATCGACGTCGACAAGGTCATCGGGGTCGAGCACGAGGTGCGGACGCTCCGTACGGCCGAAGCGGCGGCGCTCGATCGCGACAAGGCGGTGCAGGAAGACAAGCTCCATCGCCACGTCGTGCCGCGATCCAAGCCCCCCTCGCCGCCGGTCCGGCCCTCACTCCCGGCCGCGAGGGCCCCGGCGCCCATCCCGATGAGGCCCAAGCCGCGGATCCCGGCGCCCCATGTCCGTCCGGCGGTCCAGCCCCCGAAGCCCCGGCCCGTCGTCATTCCCATCGAGGACCGGGACATCGAGCTCACCGTCCCGATCACGATCAAGGACTTCTGCGAGAAGCTGGGGATCAAGTCGGGCGCCGTGATGCGCAGCCTCATCGAGAAGGGCGTGATGGCGACCATCAACGCCTCGCTCAACGAGGAACAGGTCGTCGAGATGGCGCTCCAGTTCAATCGTCCGAAGGTGAAGATCGTCCGCCAGAAGTCCTACGAGGAGGTCGAGCTCGCCGGCGCGTCCGAGAAGGACCGGCCCGAGGATCTCGTCCCCCGCGCTCCCGTCGTGGTCTTCATGGGCCACGTCGACCACGGCAAGACGTCGCTGCTCGACAAGATCCGCAACACGAACGTCGCGGCGGGCGAGTCGGGCGGCATCACCCAGCACATCGGGGCCTCGAAGGTCCTCACCAAGGACGGCAAGCCCGTCGTCTTCCTCGACACGCCGGGCCACGAGGCCTTCACGGCGATGAGGGCGCGCGGCGCGAACGTGACGGACGTCGCGGTGATCGTCGTGGCGGCGGACGACGGCGTCATGCCGCAGACGGAGGAGGCGATCAACCACGCGAAGGCGGCCGGCGTGAAGATCATGGTCGCCCTCAACAAGATCGACAAGCCCCAGGCGAATCCGAACAAGGTGAAGGGCCAGCTCGCGGCCCTCGGACTGCAGACGGAGGACTGGGGCGGCACGACGACCTCGGTCGAAGTGTCGGCCATCACCGGGCAGGGCGTCGACCAGCTCGTCGAGATGCTCTCGCTGGAAGCCGAACTGCTCGACCTCAAGGCGAACCCGAAGCGGCCCGCCTCCGGGGCGGTTCTCGAGGCGCGGAAGACGGAGGACCGGGGCGTGGTCGCCACGGTGCTCGTCCAGGGCGGCACGCTCCGGAAGGGCGACGTCCTCCTCGCGGGCCGCGCCTTCGGGCGCGTCCGGGCGATGCACGACTCCTCGGGGCGGTCGATCCCCGAGGCGCCGCCCTCGACGCCCATCGAGGTGACCGGATTCGACGATCCGCCCAACGCGGGCGACCGCTTCAATGTCCTCGACTCGATCGACAAGGCGCGCCAGATCGCCTCGGAGCGATCGGGCAAGGAGCGCGCCACGGCCCTCCTCGAGCGCCAGCACCTCACGCTCGAGAGCCTCTTCTCGAAGATCGAGAGCGGCAAGCTGAAGGAAGTCCGCGTCATCCTCAAGGTCGACGTGCAGGGATCGGCGGAAGTGCTCAAGGAGGCCCTGCAGGGGATGTCCACCGAGGAGGTGAAGCTGCGCCTCCTCCACGCGTCGGTGGGGGCGATCACGGAGAGCGACGTCATCCTGGCCGACGCCTCGGACGCCATCATCATCGGCTTCCACGTGGAGCCGGAGGAGCGGGCGCGCCAGCTCGCCAAGGAGAAGGGCGTCGACATCCGCCTCTACGACGTGATTTACAAGGCGATCGAGGAGATGCAGGCCGCGCTCGAGGGCCTGCTGGAGCCCGAGGAGGTCGAGGTCAAGACGGGCCACGCCTCGGTGAAGCAGATCTTCCGGATCTCGCGCGTCGGCACCATCGCGGGCTGCGCCGTGACGGACGGCAAGATCGGCCGCTCCGACCAGGTGCGCCTGATCCGCAACGGCAAGGTGACCCACACCGGGAAGCTGGAGTCGCTGAAGCGGATCAAGGACGACGTCAAGGAGGTCGTGGAAGGGTACGAGTGCGGCATCAAGATCGCGGGCCACGACGACATCGTTCCCGGCGACATCATCGAAACGTTCCAGATCCAGAAAGTCGCGCGCAAGCTGAGCAAATAGGCCGGTGTGATCGTAGGCACGCTCAAGTTCCGACTCCACCTTCGGGACTCGCACTCCTTGAAGGACAAGCGCCGGGTCATCAAGAGCCTCAAGGACCAGTTGGGCAACAAGTTCAACATCTCCGTCGCCGAGGTGGAGGACCAGGACCAGTGGCAGGTCGCGGAGATCGGGATCGCGGCCGTGGGGACCGACACGCCGTTCGTCCAGAGCGTGCTCACGAGCGTGGAGAACTACGTCCGCTTCTTCGGCGGGGTGACGGTCATCGACGCGCAATCGGAAACGTTTGGGGATTGATCCGCCTTCGCCGCCTCCGGCGGCTGCGGCGTGATGTGGGCTGAGTCATGGCAATCCCGTATCGAAAAGAAAAGTTGTCGTCGCAGATCGCCAAGGAGATCAGCCAGATCCTCCTCTACGAACTGAAGGATCCCCGGCGGGGCTTCGTCACGGTCACGCGCGCGGTCGTCGCGGACGATTTCCGCTCGGCCAAGGTCTTCGTCTCCGTCATGGGAACGGAAAAGGACAAGAAGCTCACGATGGCCGGTCTCCGGAGCGCCGTCGGGTTCGTCCAGGCGCTCCTCGGGAAGCGGCTGCGCGTCCGCCACGCGCCGGAGGTCACGTTCGTCCGGGACGATTCCGTCGATCGTACGCTGAAACTCTCGAAGCTCATCGACGACCTGGCGAAGGAGCGGAAAGCCCGCGAGGCCGCCCCCGCCAAGCCCGAGGAGGAATAGTGCCCCGTCCCGATGGCCGCGCCGCCGACCAGCTCCGCCCGGTTTCGTTCCAGCGCCATTTCCTGGCGAACACGCCGGGGTCCGTGCTCGTCTCCTTCGGACTCACGCGCGTCCTCTGCACCGTGAAGATCGAGCACTCGGTCCCGGGCTGGCTCGAGGGAAAGGGCCAGGGCTGGATCACGGCGGAGTATGGGATGCTCCCCGCCTCCACGGGAGACCGCAAGCAGCGCGAGCGGGCCGGCAAGACGGACGGCCGCACGAGCGAGATCCAGCGCCTCATCGGGCGTTCGATCCGCGCCATCGCCGACCTCGAGCTGCTCGGCGAGCGCACGCTGTGGGTCGATTGCGACGTGCTCGAGGCGGACGGCGGGACGCGCACCGCGGCCATCACGGGGGCGTACGTCGCGCTCGTCGACGCCGTGCGCGACTTCGAGTCGCAGGGCATGAAGTTCCCCGCGAACCCGATCCGCGATTCCATTTCGGCCGTCAGCGTCGGCGTCGTCCGCGGCGAGCCGATGCTCGATCTCTGCTACGTCGAGGACTCGAGGGCCGACGTGGACATGAACGTCGTCCTCACGGGGAAGGGCCTCATCGTCGAGATCCAGGGAACGGCGGAGAAGACCCCGTTCGACACGTCGCGCCTCATGCAGCTCTACAAGCTCGCGGAAAAGGGCGGGCAGGAACTTCGACGACTGCAGCTGGAAGCACTCCAGAAGAAATCCTAGCCATCAGCCGTCAGCGCTCAGCTTCTGAGAGCTCTCAGCGAAGAGCGGCCGGACGCCATCGGCGAACAGCGCCCAGCTCGACGCCGGCGAAGGCGCCTTGGGAGATCCCAGAGTGTGATTCGGGAGCTGCTTGCTGTCCGCTGATCGCTTCCAAAAAGCTGACAGCTGAGGGCTTCAGGAGCTGACCGCTGAGAGCGGAGTGCCGTTCTACACCATCGAGATCGGATCCACGTCGACGATCACCTGCAGCGATCGGCTCGGCCGGAAGCGGTCGAGGATCGAGCGGATCGCCTGCCGGACCGGGTCGAGGTCCTGCGCCTTCAACAGGATGTTCATCCGGTAGCGGTTCTTCACGCGGAAGAAGGGCGCCGGCGCCGGCCCCAATTTCGAGACGAGCATCGGCGGCAGGGCGTCCGCGAGCTTGCGATCCCACGTCGCGGCCGCCGCGCGCACCGCGGACTCCTTCGATCCCTGGAACAGGATCCGCACGAGCCGCGAGTAGGGGGGATATCCGAGCTCCCGCCGCGACTCCAGCTCCTTCGCGACGAATCCCTCCTCGTCGTACGCCGCGGCGCACGCGATCGAATAGTGCTTCGGGTTGAACGTCTGGACGATGACCCTCCCTCCGCGAGGTCCCCGGCCCGCGCGACCCGCCACCTGCGTCAGGAGATGAAAAGTCCGCTCCGAGGCGCGGAAGTCGGGCAGGTAGAAGGCCGTGTCGGCGTTGACCACGCCGATCACCGTGACGTTCGGGACGTCGAGGCCCTTCGCGATCATCTGGGTCCCGACGATCACGTCGGTGTCGCCGCTCCAGAGGCCGCCAAGGGCTTCACGGTAATCCTTCCGCGTCCGCATCCGGTCGCTGTCCATGCGCGCGACCGTGAGCTCGGGCCGCCGTTTCCGGATCTCCTCCTCGATCTTTTCGGTGCCGACGCCGAAGTGCCAGAGGGTCCCCGTCTTGCATTCCGGGCAGAGATCGGGGAGCGGCTGGGTCCTCCCGCACGTGTGGCATTCCGCGAGCTTCTCGGTCTTGTGGTACGTGACCGTGATGTCGCACCGCTTGCAGCGGAAAACCCAGTCGCAGCGGCGGCAGCGGATGACGGTGGTGTAGCCGCGGCGATTCAGGAAGAGGAGAACCTGCTCGTCGCGCGCCACGGCGTCCTTCACGGCCTTCTCCAGGGAGCGCGACAGGAGCGGATAGTGCTTCGTGTCGCGCCGCTCCTCGGCCATGTCGACGATCTCGACGGGCGGCAGGGGACGCTCCTCGATCCGGCGGGGAAGTCGGGCGAGCCTCAGCCGGCCCGTGCGCGCGGCGTGGAGGGTCTCGAGGGCGGGCGTCGCGCTCCCCAAGATCACGGCCGCCCCCTCGCGCTCGGCCCGCCGGAGCGCGACCTCGCGCGCGTGATAACGCGGATCGCCTTCCTGCTTGTAGGCCTGCTCGTGCTCCTCGTCCAGGACGACGAGCCCGAGCGACCGCACCGGGGCAAAGATCGCGGAGCGCGCGCCGACGACCACGTCGACCTCGCCGGCCCGGATGGCGCGCCACGAGCGGGCGCGGTCGGTCTCGGAAAGGACGCTGTGGAGCACCGCGAGTCGCGGGAACCGTGCCCGGAAGCGCGCCACCGTCTGCGGAGTAAGCGCGATTTCCGGGACGAGGACGATCGCCTGCCGGCCCCCGCGCACGACCTCGGCGATGGCCCGAAGGTAGACCTCGGTCTTGCCGCTTCCCGTGACCCCGTGCAGGAGGACTCCGCGCGGCGGCGCGGTTACCGCGGCTTTCACGACGCGAAGGGCTTCCAATTGTTCGGCCGTCGGGGTGACGTCCTGCGCTCCGGCGTCGGCGCCCCGATCGAGCGTGTCGGCCTCGGGGATCAGCTGGATGATTTCGGCGTACCCGGCCTTCACGAGCGCGGTCAGCGGTCCGCGACTGGCGCGGGCCCGGTCGAGGAGCGCAGCGACGGGAACGGGTTCCGATGCGGCCTTGAGCGCCTCGACGATCCGGCGCTGAGCTTCCGATTTCGGTGGGTCGCCTGGAGGCGCTGCCGTCGCGCGCGCCGCCGCGATCGTGCGGCCCGCGGTGGGACGCCTCACGCCCCCGGGGATCATCGCCTCGAGCGCCTGGCCCCAGGAGCAGAGGTAGGTGTCCGCCACCCAGCGGCCGAGGTCGAGGAGTCTCTCGTCGAGCATCGGCTCGGGATCGAGGATCGCCTCGATGTCGCGGATCTGGAACGCGGGCGGGCGCTTCGGGAATCCGACGACGAAACCCGAGTGCGTCCGGGCGCGGAAGGGGACCCTTACGCGATGGCCGGGGCGCACGGTCTCCTGCAACTCGCGGGGCACGCCGTACGTGAAGGGCTTGTCGATCGGGAGCGGGAGGACGACCTCGGCGAACGCGTTCGCCATGTCATTCGTCGAGCCGCCGGCGCCCGGCCTCCGAGGCGGCGAGGTGGACGGCGTCGAACGGGACTTTCGCGCGGCGGGCCGCGGCGGCCACGTCCTCGTACTCCGGCGCCGCCCGGATCGCCTGGCCGTCGAGCGAGCCGACCTTGACGCGGATGACGCCGAATTTCGTCCGGACCCGGATCATCCGGCGCGACAGCTTGCGGCGGAAGAGGGCCTGGGATCGGACACCGAACGTGGGCGTGTGCCGCAGGATCTCGCGCTGCAGGGTTTCCTTGCGGAGCAAGGGCGCCAGCACCGAGAGCTTCACGCCCGGACGGGACTTCTTCATCTGTATCGGTGTGCTCCAGACGTCGAGGGCGCCGCATTCGAAAAGACGTTCGAAGACGCCTCCGAGCGCCTCCCCCGTGACGTTGTCGAGATTGGTTTCCAGCAGGCAGACGTGGTCATCGGTGTTCAAATCGGCGGATCCGGATTCCCGGGGATGAACCTCGATCGGCATACCGACCTCGACTCCGAGGGCCGCCTTGGCGTCGCCTTGAGCCATCGCGATTTCCAGCGTTCCCGCCGATCCGATGAGGGCGATGAGTTTCCCCGTTTTCACGCTCCCGTAGGTCTTCGACAGGCCCCGTATCTGCTCGTCCGCGACGGAGATGACCGCCCGGCGAGGATTGCGGATCGCGGCGGCGGGTATGTTCGTGATGAGGTTGCCGAACTGGTCGGCCCCCACGATCCGTCCTTCGATCGCGCCGTCCTTGCGGGCTCGCGGCGCTTCCCAGTCGACTTTCTTGATGGTTCGAACGGGAGGGCCCAGGCGCGCGGGATCGACGCCGAGCGACAGCCAAGCCGCCACCGGGCCGAAGACGTCGCGGCCGTGGAAGGTGCTGGAAATTTCGGGCCGCATGTACCGGCGGTTGGTCACCGAGCGGATCGACCGGAGCCGGTCCGCCGGCTCCAGCATCGAGAGGAGCCCGTTGTCCGGGGCGAGGAACCGGTGTCGCCGGGATTCACCGAAGAGAATCTTCCGGCGCGTGCCCACGCCCGGATCGACGACGGCCACGAAGATCGTGCCGTCGGGAAAATAGGGCACCGAGCTACGCAGCTTGAAGGCGCCGCTGAGAAGGCCCCACGGCGCCTGTTCGTGGCTGATGTCCACGATCCGCGCGTCGGGATTGATCGAGAGGATCGCCCCCTTCATGATCCCGACGTAAGGATCCCGGAAGCCGAAGTCGGTCAGGAGGGCGATGCAGGGGACGGGACGCTTCATTTATTCTCTTTGGCGGGGACGCGATCGACCTTGCGGATCTCCGTCTTCTTCGCGGCGCTCCAGGCCTTGTTGATGCGGCCGCTCTCCTCGGCGCCGAAGCCGTCGAAGACGAGCACGTCGGCGCCGCGGCGCTCCAGGACCGCGCGGGTGGCGCCCTTGGACAGCGTGACCTTCTGGTCCGCCGCCTCGCGCTCGGCCCCCTCGTGCTTCGCCTGGAGGACGAGCGCGTACGCGTCGAAGAACTCCTTGGCGTCCTCCTCCGTGTCCCACGTCGTGAACCAGACGCCCGCCAGAGCGCCCTTGGCGTTCTCGTAGACGTAGTAGCGGTCACCGTCCCAGCCCTCCACGGCCTTCCGCCGGCCGCGGGCCGTCGCGACCTTGAATTCGTCGAGCACGAGCCGCGCGCCGAATTCGCCGTGGACGTTGCTGTACAGCGACTTCCAGCCTTCCCCGAGGATCTCGCCGAGTCCTTCCACGGCCAGGTCCTGCGGGTAGTCCCGGTCGGGCCCGAAGTACTTTTCCGGGTGGAGGATCTGCTCCGTCGAGGAGGGGAGATCGGTGAACGCCTTGGAGACGGCCGCCCAATCCCCCTTGGAGCGATTGAGGATCTCGACGACGAAATCGGCGCCGTACCCGTACGGGAAGGTCAGGGTCTTGCGGAGGTAGGTCGGGAATTTCGCGGCCTCCTCGCCCAGCCCGCCGTCCTTGTAGTCCTGGCCGATGAGCTTCGACACCGCGTCGAACTTGTCCTTGAATCCATATTTCAGCCCGACCACCGTGGCGTCGCCTTCGACGAGCGACTGCACGGCCATCACGAGGTCGTCGTTCGTCTTCAGTTCCATCGGGAGCGTGTTGAGATCGAATTTCTGGTCCTGCGCCGCGTGGCACAGCTCGTGGATGAGCGTCACCTCGTGGAGGTTGACCTTGATGCCGAACATCTCCAGGACCTCGTCGTCATCCGGCACGCCGTCGCCCGGCTTGATGAGTCGGAGCTCCTTCGTCTTCGGGTGATAGAAGCCCGCGATCGAACCGCCGAGGAGCTCGATCACCGACTTGTACAGGTCGAGGTCCGCGGGAATGAGCCCGAAGTGGACGAGCGCCTTGCGCACCCGGTCCACCTCCTCGCGCGGGTGCTCCCGTTCCAGTTCCTTCGTGAGGAAAGCGAGAAGCTCCGCGCGCGTGTACGCGCCGACCGTCACTTCCTTCGTGAATTCGAGCCCCCGCAGCGTGGTGAGCTCCTTCTGGAGCATCTTGGTGCGTTCGGTCTCGGTCACCACCTTCTTCGGCGGGACATCCTGGGGGATCGCGGGGAGCTGGACCAGGAGGACAATCAGGAGGGCGGCCACCGTACGGGTCATGAAGGCTCCGATGAGAAGGCCGTGGGGCGGGGTCCGGAATTAATTTGAATCACCGGTCCGATTCTGTTAACAGGGCCGCTATTGTCGGGGGGCGGGAAACGCATGTCAAGTTCCGCGCCGGCGGTTCGGACGCGGGACCGCCGCCTCCGCGAGGAGATCTGGTCCTCGCGCCTGGCCTGCGGGCTCCGGGCGCTCGTCGTCCCCAAGCCCGGCATCTCCAAGAAAATCGCCGTCTTCGCCACCCGGTACGGCTCGATCGATCTCGTCTTCAGCCCGGCCCCGGGCGCGCCGCCGGCGCCGACCCCCCCGGGCATCGCCCATTTCCTCGAGCACCAGCTCTTCAAGAAGCAGGACATCGACGTCCTCATGGAATTCGGCCGCTTCGGGGCCTCCTCCAACGCGTTCACCGACTATACGTCGACCACCTACTACTTCAGCGGGACGGAACGGTTCGAGGAGAGCCTCGACCTGCTCGTCCGCCTCGTCTACGCGCCCCATTTCACGGACGACGGGGTCGCGAAGGAGAAGCTCATCATCGAGCAGGAACTGAAGATGTACGACGACCAGCCCGATTACCGGATCTACAAGAACCTCATGGCGGCGCTCTACCGCGAGCATCCCGTGCGGATCGACATCGGCGGCTCGGTCGAGACGATCCAGAAGATCGACACGCAGCTCCTCGCGTCGTGCTACCGCCGGTTTTACCACCCGACCAACATGTGGTTCGTGGCCTGCGGCGACCTCGATCCCGCGGCGGTTTTCCGCCGGCTGGACAAGGCGATGCCGCCCGACCGCTTCGCCGCCGGGGCCGATCCGATCGCGCGCTCCTTTCCCGACGAGCCGCCCGAGCCCGGCCGGCCCCTCGTGCGCGAGTCGGCGGTCGTCTCCCGACCCCGCGTCCTGCTTGGATTCAAGGATCTCGATCTCTCCGGGCCGCTCCTTGACCGGGAGTTGTCCACCTCCGTGCTCCTCGACAACCTGTTCGGACCCACGAGCGCGTTCCACGCGAAGTGGTACCGGCAGGGACTCATCGACGAGACTTTTTCCGCGTCGTACACGGCCGAAAACGAATTCGGCACCACGCTGATCGGTGGAGAGACCGATGAGCCGGAGCGCCTGGCGGAGGAGATCCGCAAGGAACTCCGGCGGGCGACGCGCGCCCGGTTGAAGCGGCGCGACGTGGATCGCGCGCGGCGCAAGCGCCTGGGACGCTACCTGCGGTCGTTCGACAGTCCGGACGGGATCGGATTCATGGTCCTCGGGTTCTCGATGAAGGGCCTCAACGTCTTCGAATTCCCCGCGGCTCTCTCGCGCCTGACCCCCGGCCGCCTCGAGGATCGACTTCGGTCCCACCTGCGCGAGGATCGCGCCGCCGTTTCGATCATGGAGCCCAAGAGGAACTGAAATGAACAACCCGCGAACCCCCGGCCGGCCGGGCCTCTCCCGCGGCGCGCCCCAGCCTCCGCCAGGCCGCGCGGGCCGCGCCTATCAGCCGAAGCCCGCCGCCAACAATCCGCTGCCGCTGATCCTGGGAATTGGAGGCGGCATCCTCGCGATCATCCTCATCTTCGTCGTCATGTCGTCGGGCGACAAGCAGCCCGCGCCCGTCGAGGCCCCGCCTCCGCCGGAGGTCGCTCCTCCGCCGCCCAAGCCGGTCGATGTCTCAGGCCTCGAGCGCGAGGGTCTCAAGGCGTGCGGCGACGCGCTAACGAAATTCCGCTCCATCGAACCGAAGATGTCGGCGGACCTGTCGGCGATGTCGGACGCCAACCGGGAGTCGCTCAAGTCGGACCTGCAGGGGATCCTCGAGGGCTTCCGGAAGGGGATGGCTTACCTGAACGAGGCGAATGAGAAATCAGGCAGAGGGTACGACGTCAAAGACTACATGCAGGCGCGGAAGCTGGCGGCGGACAAGTTCAAGCAGCTGGGGGGAAAGCTGGAACAGCACTGATCCCGTCACGCCTTCGGCTGGCGGGCGGGGTCGAAGGCTTCCGGACCCTTGTACTCGGGGTCGGAAGGATCGGGACCCGGGAGCCCGGCGGAGGGGGAGGGCGGCGCGTGGCCCGGGGGATCGGGTTCCGAGGAGGACGGGGGGGCCTTGTACTCGTCGTCTTCCGGAATCTGCCGGACGATCTCGTCCTTCATGTCGGTGATCTGACGCTTGATCTTCCCGTACCATCGTCCGGCCTTGCGGGCGATGGAGGGGAGGTCGCGCCCATAGATCACGATCGCGACGATCGCGACGATGAGCATTTCGTCGAAGCCGATGCTGCCCATGCGTCAACCATCGTAGACCAGTTCAACAGGCAAAGACAACCCTTGGTCGGACCTCGGAGACCGGACTTTGGGCCCTCAGCGATTGATTTCCCTTTTACCGTGGGGGTTCCAACGACGTCGAATGGATAAAGAAGCAGGGTCCTCCATGGACGCGGAACTCGTGGTGCGGTTCCAAAAGGGGGAGGAGACCGCCTTCGAGGACCTCGTCCGCCGCCACATGCGGGATGCCTACGGCTTCTGCCTGCGATTGACGGCCGATCCCTTCCGCGCGGAGGAACTTTCGCAGGATGGATTCGTGCTCGCGTACCGCCACCTGAAGGAGTTCCGGGGGGAGTCGAGTTTCCGGACCTGGCTCTATCGAATCCTGCTCAATCTCCACCGGGACCGGATCCGCCGGCGGGCGCGCGAAGAAGCCCGGCTCGAGGTCCTGAAGACCGGCGATCACCGGCCGCTCCCTTCAAGCCCGGCCGCGCCCGGGGCGGGCCAGGAGGCGGTCGAGCTCGAGGAGCTCATCCGGCGCCGGGTCGCGGAATTGCCCGACCGCCAGCGCGAAGTCCTGGTCCTGCACGTGTACCAGGGGCTCGACTACCGCGCGATCGCGGAGGCGGTCGGCTGCACGTACGACGACGTCAAGGTGAACCTCTCGCTGGCCCGGCGACGGCTTCGGGAGGAGTTGAAGGAGCGCCTCTCATGAAGTGCGACGAGATCCGGGAGTCGATCGCGGAATACCACGACCGCGAGCTCGATCCGCAACGGGCGGAACGCGTCCGCGAGCACCTGGCCGGCTGTGCCTCGTGCTCCGGGGAGCTGCGGGAGCTGGAAGGGCTCGAGACGGCCCTGCGCGGCGCGCCGATCCGGGCCGACGACATCCGGTGGGACGCGTACGTCGCGAAGGTCCGCGACCGCGCGACGGCCTCGCGCCGGTCGGCGTGGAAAGCGCTCATTCCACTCGCCGCGGCCGCGCTTTTCCTCTGGGGCTTCACCCGCGTCTTCACCGTCGAGAACGGGGCGTCGCTCGTGGACCACTACGCCCTCGCCGATGCCGAGGGCCGGGCCCGACTCGAACGGAAGGCAGCCCGCCTGGGCACGGACGGCGTGGCCGCCCTGGTCACGATCCTGGTCGCGGACCCCGATCCGGTGCGCCAGCGCGTCGCCGCGAAACTCCTCGGGTCGCGCATGAACGAAGGTCCGGTGCGACAACTCCTCGTGGAGCGCTCCAAGGAGGTGGCCCGGCAGGATTCCGCGGAAGTCGTGCTCGTCGACATCGGGTTCGAGCCCGGGGACGACGAGCTCGTGGCGCCCGCGATGGAGATGGCCCGCAGCGAGCGCCTTTTCGCGGACGCCGTGCGGATCCTCAAGCGGCTCGACCGGGGGACGCTGAACCGGAGCGGCCACGCCGAGATCGTGCGGCGGCTGCGCGAGATGCTCTCCTCGGACCTGCCCCGCGAGCGCGAGGCGGGATTCCGGATCGCCCGCGAGCTGGAGATTCTCCTCGAAGATGTCGTAGAATTCCTGGACGTCCCGGCGCTGGGGCCCCAGGTGCTCGACTTCCTGAGGCGTCGGACGGGACAGAAGTTCGGGCCGGACAAGGCCGCCTGGCGCGCCTGGTTCGCCCGGAAGTCGTGAGGGATGTGACATGAAGCACGCCACGATCCTCGCCGCGGCCCTCGTCCTCGCGCTCTCCCCGGCCGCCCGCGCCCAGGACGACGCCAACAAGACGCTGGAATCGCGGCTCCGGTCGCTGCGCCTCGACGTCGACTTCAAGGACTTCTCCGTCGCCCAGGTCGCCGACTTCATCCGCGAGGTCGCCGATATCAACATCGTGGTCGACCCCGCGGCGGAGGTGGAGAAACACGTCCTCACGTTGAAGGCCAAGGGCGTCACGATCCGCGCCATCCTCAACCTGCTGCTCAAGCCGTACAAGATCGGCTACTCCGTCGAGGACGGGGTGCTCCGGATCCTCCCGGAGTCGAAGCTGAAGGCGAAGGTGGAGTTCGTCATCATCGACGTGCGCGACCTGCTCCATCCGATCCGGGATTTCCCGGGGGTGGAGATCACCCTCGTCGACGCGGGCGGATCGGCCTTCTCTCCGACGGACTCCGACGCGGCGCGCGCGGAATTCCCGATCATCGAGCTCGTCAAGGCGCACACCGGGGCGAAGACGTGGGAGGAAAACGAGCGGGCGTCGATCAATCTACAGAACGGCCTGCTCTTCGTCCGTCAAACCGCCGAGGTGATCGCCCAGGTCCGGAGAGTGGTGGGGTACTTGAGGCAGTACAAGTAGCGCCGGTCAGTTGTTCAGCGAGTAGATCAGGACCACGCCGAGCAAGGCCCCGCCGACGAACATGATCGTCCCGAGGACGAACGCCTCGGAGCCCGCCTCCGGTCCGACGCACCCCGAGAGCGAGAGCGCGAGGAGCGCCGGGCCCGCCCACCGGTGGAGAACCGACGCGCGTGGCGGCCGCTTCACCGGGGGGATCATCCCTTCTCCATGACGCGGATCACTTCGTCCGCGTATTCGCTGGTGCCCGCCGTGCCGCCGAGGTCGTAGGTCACCTTCTTCCCCTCGGCGACGACCTTGCGGACGGACTTGGCGATCCGGTCCGCGGCGCGGCCTTCGTTGAGGTGTTCGAGCAGGAGGACCGAGGAGAGGATCACCGCCGTCGGGTTGACCTTGTTCTGGCCCTTGTATTTCGGCGCGGAGCCGTGGATCGCCTCGAAGACCGCGATGTCCTTCCCGTAGTTGGCCCCCGGCGCCACGCCGAGGCCGCCGATGAGCCCGGCGCACAGGTCGCTGATGATATCGCCGTACAGGTTGGGGCAGAGGAGGACGTCGTACAGCTCGGGCTTCTGGACGAGCTGCATGCACATGTTGTCGACGATCCGGTCCTCGCACTCGATCTGCGGGTAGCTCTTCGCCACCTCGCGGCTCACCTGGAGGAAGAGCCCGTCGGTGCACTTCATGATGTTTGCCTTGTGGACGATCGTGACCTTCCGCCGGGCGTGCTTCGCCGCGTACTCGAACGCGAAGTGGGCGATCCGCTCGGAGCCCGCGCGCGTGATGATCTTGATCGACTCCGCCGCGTCCTTCCCGACCATGTGCTCGACGCCCGCGTAGAGATCCTCGGTGTTCTCGCGCACCACGACGAGGTCGACGTTCGGGATCGGCGTCTTCACGCCCTCCATGTACAGGCAGGGGCGCAGGTTGGCGAAGAGGTCGAACTCCTTCCGGATCGCGACGTTCACGCTGCGGAAGCCGCTGCCCACCGGCGTGGTGATCGGCCCCTTGATGGCGACCTTGGTGCGCGCGATCGAGTCGAGGACGTTCTTCGGGAGGGGCGTGCCGTACTTCTCCATGACCCCTTCGCCGGCGTCGACGACGTCCCAGGTGATCTTGACCCCGGTCGCTTCGACGATCCGGCGCATGGCCGTCGTGAGCTCGGGCCCCGTGCCGTCGCCGGGAATCAGCGTGACCGTCCGCATGTCGTCGCTCCTGGGCTCGGGTCCGACTTAGAACCGGATCCGGAAATCGTACAGCTCGATCCGGCGGGTCTTTCGATTGATCTCGATTCTCCGGGCCACCCCTTCCTCAGATCCGAGGATGGCCCGCGCCTCGGGATGGCCCACGACCCGGAGGTCGCCCGACCCCGGGTGGAATTCGAGGTACTCCCCCCGGATCAGGATCGCGCCGCCCTCCGACTCCTGGCCCTGGGTGGCGACGACGTTTCCGTAGCCGAGCACCCGGTCGATTTCCTGGGTCCCCTCGTCGTTCCCCTGGGTGAATTCCACGAAGAGGAGGTCGGCGGTCAGGAGGGAATCTTTGTCGCTCACCGAACACCTGTCAACCAATTTCACGAGACCCGCCCTCCGGTCGAAGACGATGTCGCCGTCGCACGTCGCGGTGCGCTCGAGGATCGTCGCCGTCCGGCCGGGAATCCGCTGGAGTCCGCGAAGGCCGAGGGCCGCCTCGAAAAACGAGGCTCGGGACTCGAGCGCGGGATTCTCCTCGGACTGGAACTTCACGAGCTTCGGCCCCTTGATGACCATGTAGGACTTGCCCTGGAAGGAGATCAGCGGGGCCACCGCGACGTTGGGGCCGCTCCGGACCCGCGCGAAGGGCGCGCCGCGGAGCAGGCCTTCGTCGGTGACGAGGCCCCACTCGAACTCCTCGCCCTCCGCCTCGATCGCCTCAGGGCCCGCCGCGCCGAGGTGGCCCGTGAGCTTGACGTTCTTCCAGGCCCGGAGTCCGAGGGGTCGCCCGGTCGGGTCGGTCCTCATCCGGAGCTCGGCCGAGGTCAGGTTCATGGTGCGGGGTTCCGTGTCCTTCGGGGGCTTCGGTTCCCGGCTGGGCAGGAGCGCCGCGGTGATGTCGCCCCGGAAATCGATGATGCCGTTCCAGCGATCGAGCGTGACTTCGCGCGCCCGCAACCGCTGTACGCCCTGGATGACTTCCACCTGGGGCGCGCCCGTCAAGCGGTACAGGTCTTCCTGGTGATTCCACTCGAGCCGGTCGGCGGTCACGGAGAATCCCCGGCCGTCCTCGATGCGGACGCCGCCCTTGAGGACGATCGAGAGCGGCTGGGGATCGCCCGCTCCCTTCGAGCCGGGGGGAAGGCCGACGTAGATCGAGGCCGCGTCGCTGCGCGTCCAGGTCAGCCCATCGCCCGACCGGTGCTCGATGACGACGTCGCGTTCCGCCGTGATATGGACGACGGTCCAGGAGCCGGGGGACTCCGCCATCTGCGGATGGAGGCGGAGCGGCCCCTGCGAGTGAAGCTCCATCCGGTTGTCGCGGCCGCGCGTCGGCCGGGCCGGGCGGCCCCGCAGCACGGCGCCGGGTTCTCCCGAGACCAGGAGGCGCCCCTTGCGGCCGACGGTGTAGACGCCTTCCCGGATGTCGAACTGGAAGTCCTCACCCGTGAGTTCCACGTCCGGCTTCGGTCCTCCCAGGTACTGCATCCATTCCATTTCCGGGGGCCCGAGGTAGACGAGGAGCGAGGCGAGGTCGAGCGGCGTGATCCAGGTGTAGTGGACGAGTCGCGTCGCCTGCGGGCAGTAGAGGATCTCGCTTTGCCGATCGAGCGAAGCCTCGGCCGTCGAAATGCGCAGATCGCCGTCGAGGAAGGCCCGCACGCCCCGGCTGAACCGGAAGACGCTGTCCTTGCGCCCCTCGGTGGAGACTTTTTCCGCGTCGCATCGACCGAAGACCAGGTAGAGCTGGTGAACGCCCGATCCGCGACCGGCGGAATCTTCCGTCGGCTTGGAGTAGGCGCGCAGCCGGCCCTGTTCGACCTGGCCCGTCCCCTCTTCGCGTTTGAACCCGGTGCCCCGGCCCCAGAGGATGGCCTCCACTTCTCCGGTACGGGGATCGAAGGAGTAGAACGGTCCGAACGAATCGGTGGAGAAGCTGCCGCCGCCTCCGCCGTTGGAGGTCGGTTCCTGCGCCGCGGGCAGGAGGAGGAGCAGGAGTACGGCCGCGCGACGCATTACACCCCCGCGCCGAGGACGTCCTGGATGTCGAGCATGCCCACCGGCTCCCCTCGGCCGTTGACCACGGGGAGTTCGTCGATCCGCTTCTCGCGCAGGATCCGGAGGGCGTCGGCGACGAGCCGGTCGGGTCCGATCGTGATGGGCGTTCGGATCATGACGGAGTCAATACGCTCCGACAGTCCCTGCGGATGGCGGCTCTGCAGGCGCCGGAGATCGCCGTCGGTGAAGATTCCCGTGAGGCGTCCGTCCGCGCCGACGACGCTCACCGCCCCGGCGCGTGCCTTCGTGATGCGGCCGATCGCCTCGATGACGGTCGCGTCTTCGCCCACGACGGGGTTCCGGTCGCCGGTGCGCATGATATCGGCGACCTTCTGCAGCTTCCGGCCCAGTTCGCCCGCAGGATGGAAGAAGGCGTAGTCTTCCTGGTTGAATCCCCTCGCCTTCTGGACGACCAGCGCGAGGGCGTCCCCCAGCGCCAGGAGGGCGGTGGTGGAGGCCGACGGCGCGAGCCCCAGCGGGCACGCCTCCTCGATCCGGCCCAGCTCCACGACGATTTCGCTGACCCGGCCCAGGGACGAATCGGCCGACGCCGTCAGCGAGATCACGACCGCGCCCAGTTCGCGCACCTTGGGGATGAGCCGGAGCAACTCCTCCGTCTCGCCCGAGCTCGAGAGCGCCAGGAGGACGTCCTTCTTCATGATCCGACCAAGGTCGCCGTGCACCGCCTCCGCGGGATGGACGAAGTGGGATGGTGTCCCCGTGGAAGCGAGCGTGGCGGAGACCTTCTGCCCGACCAGGCCCGCCTTGCCCATGCCGGTGACGACGACGTGGCCGTCGCAGGCGCGGATCCGCTCGGCGGCCGCTTTGAAGGAGTCGCCGATACGATCGATGAGCGATCGGATGGCGTCCGACTCGGCGCGGAGCACTTCGCGCGCGTATTCCAGATCCATGGGGCTGTCCATTATAGGCTTAGCTATCAGCTTTCAGCGGTCAGCTCCTGAAGCGCACAGCGATCAGCGCCTGGAAGCGATCAGCCTGCAGCCTTCAGCCTGCGCCTGCGACTGCGACGATGCTGAAAGCTGACCGCTGATGGCTTCCCCCAGCTGACCGCTGAGAGCTCTCAGGAGCTGACCGCTGAATGCCGAGAGCTACTCTTTCACGCCGACCCAGAGCCCGTCGCCGATGGGGGCGATGATGGCGTGGACGCGCCGCTCCTTCGCCATGATCTCGTTGAATTCCCGCACGGCGGGGACTTCGCGGTCCGTCGGCCGCTCGTCCAGGAGCTGGCCGAAGGCGAAAGCATTATCGACCATAATGAGGCCGCCCTTCCGCACGATCCTCAGGCTCTCCTTCAGGTAGCCGGGATAATTGGTCTTGTCGGCGTCGAGGAACGCGGCGTCCGCCGAATCGGTTTCGAAATTGGGAAGCACCTGGAGCCCCGGGCCCCGGTGCACGGTGGCCCGGCCGGCGACGTCCGACTTGGAGATCCACGCCTCGGCGAAGTCGGCGAAGGCGTCGTTGATTTCAATCGTCCGCACCCGGCCGTCCGGGGGAAGGGCGCGGGCCATGGCGATCGCGGAGTATCCCGCGAGCGTGCCCACCTCGATCACCTCCTTGGCGCGGGCGGCCTTCAGCAGGATCTGCATGAGGCTCGCCTGCTCCGGCGAGATCCAGATGGCGGGCATGCCCGCGGCCGCGGCGGCGGCCTTCAAGTCCTTCAGGAAGGCGTCGTCCCCGCGGGTGCGCTTCGCGATGTACCGGAAGTGCTCGTCGGTGACGAGCGTGGACGTGGCGGACATGGGTAACCCTCCAGCACTAGGGTACCGGGTTCGCTTCCAGATTCCAGCATCCGGATCCCCGTTCCGGAAGATTCAAGCCTTGAGCCTTGCCGATTGCCATTCTCCCCTTCTCGGGCCTGGGGCTGACGGCTTCTGAAACGGGGAACGGGGATCTCGAAGCGGGGAGCGGGCAATCTATCCCCCTCCCATATCATCAAGGGCCTTTCTCCGCGTCATCCTTTCTTCTTTAATGGGCCCATGATCGCTCGCGTCTGGATCGAGCCGGGCTGCATTCTCTGCAACCTCTGCGAGGAAACCTGCCCGCAGGTCTTCACGGTCACCAAGACGGACTGCATCGTGAAGCCCGACGCCGATCTCTCGCTCGAGGAGCGGATCCGCCACGCCGCCGAGGAGTGTCCCGTCGACGTGATCAAGATCGAGGAGCGACCGTGACCGCCGACCCCCGGTACCTCCGGGGCATCGATCACTTCAACCGTCGGGAGTATTTCGAGGCGCACGAGGTCTGGGAGGACCTCTGGATCGAGGTCAACGACGAGCGCAAGGGGTTCTTCCACGGGCTCATCCAGGCGGCGGTGGCGCTTCACCACGCGCGGCGCGGGAACGCGAACGGGGCCCGGTCGCTCTACCGGCGCATGCTGGCCAACCTCGAGGGGTACCGGCCCGACTATCTCGGGCTCGACGTCGAGGGCTTCCTCAATCGGATGGAAGCCTGTTGCGCCGGGATTTTCGAGGACCCGCCGCGCCCGGTGGAAGAGGGGCGGGTGCCGACGATCTCCCTCACCGGAACGTGATCAGGCTTTCGGCGCGCCGGGAGGCGGGAGTTTCGCCGCCTGCACCTGCGACTGGAATCCGACCTTGTTGTGCGATCCGTCGCAGAACGGCTTGTTCGCGGACTGGCCGCAGCGGCAGAGCGCGATTTTCGTCCGTCCCGAAAGATCCCACGGCTTCCCCGACGCGTCGACGAGATGGATCTCCCCTTCGACGAGGTACGGCCCGTTGTTCGCCGGCAGAATTTTCGCCATGCGTCCCTCCCGTGATGTGGCGACAGAATACCATCTCCTCGTCCTTTTGCATTCCGGACGCCCACTCACTATCTTCGTGACATGCGCGCTCTCGTTACGGGAGCCACGGGGTTTATCGGCCGCCGACTCCTTTCCAAGCTCGATCGTCCCGTCGTCTTGACGCGCGATCCGCACCGCGCGCGCACGCTCCTCGGGACGGACCTGTCGATTTTCGCATGGGACCCGATGGCCGGTCCTCCGCCGGCCGAAGCCTTCAAGGGAATCGAGGTCGTCTTCAACCTCGCGGGCGAAAACGTCGGCGAGAAGCGGTGGAGCCGGAAGCGCAAGGCCGCCATCCGCGAGAGCCGCGTCGCGGCGACGAAAAATCTCGTGGGCGCCATCGAGCGGCTTCGCGCGAAACCTCGCGCCCTCGTGTCGGTCTCCGCGGTCGGCTACTACGGCAACCGGGGGGACGAGCCGCTCGACGAGTCCGCGGGGCCGGGATCCGATTTCCTCGCGGAGGTGTGCGTCGCGTGGGAGGCGGAGGCGAAGCGGGCGGCGGGCCTGGGACTCCGCGTGGTGACGCCCCGGCTGGGCGTCGTCCTCGGCTCGGGCGGCGGGGCGCTGGGAAAGATGTTGACGCCCTTCAAGCTAGGCCTCGGGGGGCGCCTCGGGAGCGGAACGCAATGGATGCCGTGGGTCCATCACGACGACGCGGTCGGCATCCTGCTCCACGCGGCGCGGACGTCCAGCCTGTCGGGACCCGTGAACGCCGTGGCGCCCGCGGGCGTCACGAACCATGAATTCACGAAGGCCCTGGGCTCCGCGCTGGGCCGTCCGACGATCTTCCCGATGCCCGGCTTCATGCTGAGGCTGATCGTCGGGGAATTCGCGGGAGTCCTGCTCGCCTCCCAGCGCGTCGTGCCGCGCGCGGCGGAGAAATCGCATTACACCTTCGTCCATCCCCACCTGGAGGGCGCGCTGCGCGCCAGCCTGGCCTGATCTCGCTTTCAAGGGAACCCCATGACCACCGTGATGCTCTTGGTCGCCAGCAACGTCTTTATGACGGTCGCGTGGTACGGCCACCTCAAGTACAAGAGCGTCCCGCTGTGGCAGGCGATTCTCGTAAGCTGGCTCATCGCGTGCCCGGAGTACTGCCTGCAGGTGCCCGCGAACCGGTGGGGGCACGGGACGTTCTCGGCGACCCAGCTCAAGATCCTCCAGGAAGTGATCACCCTGGCGGTCTTCGTGGGATTCGCGATGGCGTGGCTGGGCGAATTCCCGAAATGGAATCACCTCGTCTCGTTCGCGTTGATCCTCGGGGCGGTCTATTTCGCCTTCTATGGCGATCTCACGTCGCGGGTGGTCCCGCCATAGCGAGGGGCGGCGCCGCGGGGTGCCATTTCACTGGCGCTTGGCGCGGGGAGGGATATCATTGGCGCCGTGATCGAGAATCTCGACGATTTGGCTGAAAAGCTGTCCGCGCGGATCCGGGAAGCGCACCTCAAGATCGAGGGACCCGCGGAGACGGACCTCGGCTACGGCGGCCCGCCGATCGTCACGTTCTGGGCCGGCGATCGGCGGATCCACTTCTCGTTCGGCTCCTACGAAGGCGCCGTGGCCGTGGTGATCGAGCTGGTCGATCGAGGCCAGGAAAGCGGCGCCCGCGTCGGACGGATCACGACGGAAGAGGAAGCCTGGCGGGCGATGGAGGGCTTCCTCGCCCGAGGCAAATCGCTCCACCGGCTGCCCGACCTCGGGTGGGTCGGGGAGGAGCCGATGGCCGACCCGCTCATCCCGCATCCCCCGGTCAAGCCCGTCGCAAAAGCTCCGCCGGCCCCGGCGCGTCCGGCTCCGGCGGCCGCGCCTGCGGCGGCGCAAGGCGTCGGGGAGCTCGCGGGAGTGGTCCTCTTTTCCAACGACGCGCCCAAGCTTGCCAAGTGGTACGGTGCCCACCTCGGGCTTCCCCTCGTGGAAGAGGGCGGGAACTTTCACGCCGAGGTCGGCGGCGCCACATTCGGCATCTACGCCTCGGGCGACCTGCTCACGCCGGGGGTCCGCGCGATGGCGACCTTCCGCGTCCCGAACTTCGACGCCTTCATCGAGGGCCTGGCGGCTCAAGGAGTGGGAGTTGAAGGCCTCGACCGCACGGTCCGGGGACGGTTCGCCTACGTTCGGGATCCGGACGGCAACCCGGTCGAGCTGTGGGACGGCGGCTAGAGACCGAGTTGTCCGCGGGCCTCGTCGAGCGACAAGTTTCGCGCCTGGGCCAGGGTCGCCGACTCGAACATCTTCTTCCACGACGTGAGCACGGTGGCGTGGCTTCCCTTCTCCGTGTGCATGCTTCCGCTGTGCACGAGCAGCGAGCGCTCGAGTTCCTTCCGGCCGGGAATTGACTCCTCGTCGAGCCTGAGGCTTCCCCGGCCCTCCACGGTGCGGAAAAGCCGGCCGACGTCCGGCGACAGGCCGCGCGCCGTGGACCGTCGCCACTCCGGATCGGTCACGACACGCGCCAGCGCGGGCCAGAGCGAGCGGTGGAGAAAGGTGACCTTGCCCTCCACGAGCTTCAGGGAAATCACGTTCCTGGAATCGTGGAGTGATTCCGCGAGCTTGAAGATGAGGCGTCCTTTCGCGTGGCCCCACCAGTTGCCCTTCACCGGGCCGCCCACGATGGCTTCCACCAGCGAGGGCCGGGCGCTCGCGGTCATCGTGACGATTCCGTGCCGTCGAACAAGGGCCAGCGCCTGTGCGGGAGAGCGAATCATGGGTCGCGCCATCGTACCGCTTCGATGCTGGACATCGCCACGACGGAACAGTAGCGTGCCGACATGAGAGCCGCCGCGCTGCTCCTCCTCGCGCTTTTCCTCGGCCAGGACGACGACAAGCGGCCCGCCGCAATCAAGGTCCAGGATGTGCCGCCCGTGCCGCGCGAGATCTTCGACCGGTTGATGCAATACCACAACGTCCGCGCCGCCGTCTTCCGGGACTGGACCCCCGACGGCCGGAGCGTCCTGATCAGCACCCGGTTCTCCTCGACGGCCCAGCTCCACCTCGTTCACGCGGCGGGGGGACGTCGGGAGCAGGTCACCTTTTTCGACGACGCGGTGGCGGGCGCCGCGGTCGCGAAGGACGGGTCGGTCCTGTTCGAGATGGCCAAGGAGGGCGACGAGAATTTCCAGATCTACCGCCTCGACCGCAAGACGGGGCGCGCCGCGATGCTCACCGACGGCAAGTCGCGTAACAACCTTGGTCCGCTCGACCCCTCGCGCGGCCGCTTCGCCTACTCGTCCACGAAGCGGAACGGCCGCTCGGCGGATCTCTACGTGCACGATCTCGAGTCGGGCGAATCGCGCCTCCTCCTCGAGGTCGCCGAACCCGGGTGGGGCGTCACCGACTGGTCGCCCGACGGAACCCAGGCGCTCGTGATCCACTACGTTTCGGCGAACGAATCGACCGTCCACGTGCTCGACGTCAAAACGGGAAAGCGGACGGACATCCCCATTCCCGGCGGGGGGAAGGCGGCCTACGGCGCCGTGAAATTCGCCGGGCCGGCGACGCTCCTTGTCTCGTGCGACGCGCGCGGCGAATTCCGCCAGCTCGCGCGGGTGGACCTCGCGACCCTGAAGTACGAGTGGCTGACGGACGACATCCCGTGGGACGTCACCGACGCCGTCGTCTCCGGCGGCCGCACCCTCTTCACCGTCAACGAGGACGGCCGTTCGCGGCTCTTTTTCCTCGACGGGGGCAAGCGCACCGAGGTGGAGATTCCCACCGGCGTCGTGGGTTCGATGAATTTCTCGCCCGACGGCAAGCGGGCGGCCATCAGCCTGGCACGGCCCGACGCGCCCGGCGACGTGTACGTGCTCGAGAACGGGAAACTGGAACGCTGGACGTACAGCGAAGTGGGGGGCCTCGACCCCGCGACCTTCGTCGTGCCGGAGCGGATCGAGTACCCGACTTTCGACGCGCGCAAGATCCCGGCCTATTACTACCGCCCGCGCAACGCGAAGAAATCGGCCGTCGTGATCTGGATCCACGGCGGGCCCGAGGGCCAGTTCCAGCCTACGTTTTACGCGTTCATCCAGTTTGTCCTGATCGAGCAGGGCGTGGCCGTGATTGCACCCAACGTTCGCGGCTCGACGGGGTACGGCAAGACATTCATGGCGCTCGACAACGCCGACAAGCGGGAGGAGAGCGTCCAGGACATCGGGGCGCTCCTCGACTGGATCGCCGGACGACCGGAGCTCGACGCGACGCGGGTGGCCGTCACGGGCGGCTCGTACGGCGGCTACATGGCGCTCGCGTCCCTCGTCCATTTCGGCGACCGGATCCGGGCGGGCATCGACGTCGTCGGCATCGCCAACTTCGTCTCGTTCCTCACGAACACCGCGGGGTACCGGCAGGACCTGCGGCGCGCGGAGTACGGCGACGAGCGCGATCCCAAGATGCGGGAGTACTTCGAGCGCATCTCGCCGGTCCGCCACGTGGACAAGATCAAGTCGGCGCTCCTCGTGATCCACGGGGCGAAGGACCCGCGCGTGCCGGTGGGGGAGGCCGTGCAGATCGCCGCCGGCGTCCGCGCCGCGGGGGGCCACGTGTGGACGGTGATTGCCGACAACGAGGGCCACGGATACCTCAAGAAGGAAAACCGGGACTACATGAACGGCGTCATGATCCTTTTCCTGCGGGAGCACCTCCTCAAATAACGGCGGGGGCGGCCTTGGTCCTGACGCGCCTTCTCGGCGATTTTCCGGCCGGGCGATTCCTCGAGGAGTTCTACACCCGTCTTCCCCATTCGCGTCCCGGCGCGGCAAAGGACGTGACGACCGCGCCCGGCTGGGAACGCATCCGCACCCTCCTCGAAGCGCCCGGGGCCGATGTCCTGCTCTCGCGCCAGGGACGCCTGTGGGACGGACGGGGAATTCCATCCTTCGATGAGGCTCGCCGGCTCCACGCCGAGGGGTACACGATCACGATCCGGGGCGCCGAGCGGCACGATCCCGACCTCCGCCGCCTGGCCGCGGAGTTCCACGCCGATTTCCGCGCGCCCGTGAATATCCACGTCGCCTGCACGCCCTCCGGCGGCCACGGGTTCGGCTGGCACTACGACGTCGAGGACGTCTTCATCCTCCAATCCGCCGGAACCAAGGAGTACTCGCTCCGAAAAAACACCGTCAATCCCTGGCCGGTGCTGGAGTCGATGCCGCGCGATCTCCGGTTCGAGGAGGAGGGCTCGCCCGTCTTCACGTGCCGGCTCGAGGCGGGCGACTGGCTCTACATTCCCGCCGGATGGTGGCACGTCGCGAAAACCGAACTTGAGTCGATATCCCTCGCCGTGGGCCTCATGACCCCTCCGGCGGTCGACGTGCTCCGCTTCCTGGAGCCGGAACTGAGGCGCTCGGTCGTGTGGCGGCAGCGGCTGCCGGTAACCGGAGCCGCGAATTCCAGGCCGACCGAAGCGCTCCTCGAGGACTACGCCCGGCTCTTCCGCGACCTGGGCCGGGATCTCGCGATGGCGATGTCCGATCCGAAACTCGCCCGGAAATATCTGGAATCACGATCAGGATCCCCGTCGGAATCAACCCAAGGAGGTGGAGCATGGACGACCTCGCGCGCGCCCTGAATGCCTGCTACCAGCACGAACTGACGCTCGTGGTGAGGTACTTGAATGGCGCCGTGCAGGTCGGGGGGCTCGACCGCCTGCACCTCGCGGAGTTCCTCAAGGCGAGCGCCGGGGAGTCGATGGGCCACGCGGAGAAAGTCGGCGCCTGGATCCTGGGGCTGGGCGCGACCCCGCAGGGGAAGGTGACCGAGGAACTCGGCGGGGTTCCCGACGGCGCGGAGAAAATCCTGCAGCGGGCGCTCGCGGACGAGCAGGCCGCGGTGGAGGCGTACTCGAAGGCGGTGCCGCTCGCCAAGAAGGACACCGCGTTGCGCGAGATGCTCGTGCACATCCTGAAGGAGGAGCGCGCCGGGGTGGACGAGCTGAAGCTCCTGCTCCGGAAATGACGGCTCAGAACTGGAAGAGGAACGACAGCCCCGCCTGCAGCCCGCGCTCGGCCTGGTGCTCGATGTCGAACGTCTCGCCGTAGATGTCGCGGCGGAAGGTGTATCCGTCGGCGGCATGGTACGAGAGCAGGATCGACACCCACGGGGCCGGCTTCAGCGCGACGCCCGCTTCCGCCCAGAATCCCTGCTCCGTCCCGAGGAAGAGATTCCCCCGCACGTCGAGCCATGGAGCGACCGGCCGGCTCGCTTCCACGCCGAATTCGAATTCCGAGTGCCCCTCGGCGAAGGAGGTCTCGAGTCCCGGGATGAAGAGCGTCCCCGCGGTCCGCACCGGCAGCGAGGCGCGCACGGTGGGGCCCCGGCGCGACATGAAGCTCTCGAATTCCGGCCAGAGCACGGTCCAATCCGCCGTCTTCGCGATGACCCGCGGCGCGTAGCCGTCGAACGAGTCGCCCATCATCGTATGGTAGAACCCGATGCCCGCCGAGATCGCGCTCCCGCTCAGGAGCCGCACCATGGAGATGGCCTTGATGGCGGGGACCGAGGTCGAGAATCCCGCGGTTTCCAGGTGCTCGACGTACCGGCCGATGTCGGAGGAATTCGCTCCGGTGTACAGGGGCGTGGAGAGGGTCTCGATCAGGTAGGGGGCCGTGTCGAAAAATCCGAACTGGTGGCGCAGGACGCGCTCCCGGTACATGTTGAGATGGATCTGCTCCTGGTTCAGCCCGCCCGCGAACGTCGCGGCCATGAACTCCTCGAAATCGCGTCCCGTGAATCGGCTCTCCGCGTCGAGCAGGTCGTCGAGCGGGATTTCGACGGCCAGGTGGCGCACGGGCACGACGGAATTGATGAAGACTTCGTGGAACGTCAGGGGCTCGGGATCGTGGCTGCCCGCCGAGAGGAAAAAATGGCTGTAGCCGGCGCGGTTGAAGATGGCGACGTGCCCGTACTCGTGTCCGACCTTGGCGACCGTGCGGTCGAAAAAGAGCACGCCGGTGAAAAAGGCCGCCTTCACCAGCGCGCTCGACCCCTTGATGGAATTGTCGAGCGTCGCGTGAAGCAGGCTCTCCAAGGAGACCTGGAACCGGGCGAGCCCGACCGGGTCGAGCACCTCGCTGTTGATCGGAACGATGTACCCGAGCTCGATCGTCGACGGGACCGTGCGGGGCGCGGATCGATCCTTGGGCTGGGAACCCGAGGGGTCCTGGGCCAGCGCCGGGGAGGCGATCGCGGTGAAAAGGGCCAGGAGCGCGACGGCGGGGCGCATAAGAGTTTTGGAACTTATATCCGCGATTTCCGGCGATTGCACGACCGGGATTCGCGCAAGGGGTTGAATTTCCAGACGCCCGATTCCAGATCCCAGTTCCAGAAATGGCGAGACGCGAGTCGGAGAATTCGATCGCGTGCGAGGGACACCGGGCCTTCGTCCTGGCGGCCGGACACTTCGGGAGGCTGGGATCTGTGATCTCGAAGCCGGCCCAGCACCGGAATGCCCCCCGGCGGGGCCCTGAATCCCTATAATGCGGACGGGGCCCGGGACGGGGGTGCGCAACCCGGCACGGACAGGGGCGGGGACGGAACGATGCCGATCCGCTTTCAGCTGTACGCCGCCTTCGGGACGGTCCTCATCGTCGGCGCGATCCTCGCCGGTTCCTTCTATCTTTCCATCCGCAGGCTCCAGGACCAGGAGGCCCTGCGGGCCCATGCCGAGCAGAGATCCAGTTTCCTCCTCCGCATCCAGGGGATGCTGACCCGCGTGCTCAAGGAGGCCGACGACATCGCCCTCGTCGGCAAGAGCGACGATCGCGAGGAACTGGACGACGCCTCGCGAAACCTCCGCAATCTCTTCGGCGAGTGGGAGCGCCTCTCCGGAAGCGAGGCGGCGGAGGGGGAGCTCCTGAAAAAACTCCGGAGCCAGGCCTCCGAGATCGGCGACGGGGTGGAGGAGGTGTTGAAACTGGTCGCCGAGGGCAAGGGCGAGGAGGCGCGCGCGAAGCTCACCGGGGAAATCGAGGACCGATTCGACCGCGATTTCACGGCCGCGGTCGAGGAGGCGATCCGGAACAAGAACAGGGAAGTCGACGAGGCGAGCCTCGGGGCGCGCCGCCTCGCGCGGCGAGGGCTCCTCGTGGCCGGGGCCGGCGGCGTCGCGGCGCTCGCCGTCATGGCCGCGGCCGCGTGGCTGGCCGCGCGACGGATTTCGGGCCGCCTCCGCCCCCTGGCCGAGAGCGCGCGCCGGTTCGGCCGGGGCGAGGCCGTGGAGGCGGTCGAGTATCCCGGCGAGGACGAGATCGCGGTGCTCTCGCGCTCCATCAAGGAGATGATGAGCGACCGGGGCCTCATCGAGGAGGCGGGCCGGAAGGCGCGCGAGACCGCCGAGCAGAACAGCCGCGCCAAGAGCGATTTCCTGGCGAACATGAGCCACGAGATCCGCACCCCCATGAACGGGATCATCGGGATGACCGAGCTCGCGCTCAAGACGGACCTCAATTCGGTCCAGCGCGAGTACCTCGGCATGGTGAAGGTCTCCGCCGAGGCGCTCCTCGAGGTCGTCAACGACATCCTCGACTTCTCGAAGATCGAGGCGCGGAAGCTGGAGCTCGAGTCGACCGATTTCTCGCTGCGCGAGGTGCTGGAGAACGGCGCCCGGTCGCTGGGACTGCGCGCTTACGAGAAGCGGCTCGAACTCGCCTGCCGGATCGCCCCCGGCGTCCCCGACAGCCTCGTGGGGGACCCGGTGCGCCTCCGCCAGGTCGTGCTCAATCTCATTTCGAACGCGGTCAAGTTCACGGATCGCGGCGAGGTCGTCCTCGAAGCCGAAGTCGAAACCGTGAGCCAGCCGGAGGCCGTCCTCCACTTCAGCGTCCGCGACACGGGCATCGGCATCCCGGCCGACAAGTTGAAGGTCATTTTCGAGCCCTTCGTCCAGGCGGATCCCTCGATGGCGCGGCGGTACGGCGGCACGGGCCTCGGGCTCACGATTTCGGCCCAGCTCGTCGCCTTGATGGGCGGCAAGATCTGGGTGGAGAGCGAGCCCGGCCGTGGAAGCACGTTCCACTTCACGGCGAAATTCGGGCGCCACGAGCGCAAGAGCTCCGGCCCGCAGGCGGTGCAGCGCGACCTGCGCGGCATCACGGGT
>Ga0075423_10000185_pt1 | contig 43748 bp, 38 predicted proteins | sample SoiMethybrSBSTD2_FD_80114 | JGI IMG/M metagenome (GOLD analysis project Ga0075423, IMG submission 80114) | Bulk soil microbial communities from a Populus tree surrounding site in Tennessee, USA - Soil MetaG P. TD hybrid SBSTD2 | ecosystem: Environmental > Terrestrial > Soil > Tree plantation... | reverse complement strand
GATTTCGCGCACGGCCAGTCGGATTCGATCGAGGGTATCACGCACTCGCTCTGCACGCTGGAGTTCGAGGACCACCGGCCGCTCTACGATTGGTTCATCGAGCGGCTCGGCATCCATCATCCGCAGCAGATCGAGTTCGCGCGCCTGAACCTCACGCATACGGTCTTGAGCAAGCGCAAGCTCCTCCAGCTCGTGCAGCAGGGGCATGTCGCCGGCTGGGACGACCCGCGCATGCCGACGCTCGCCGGCATCCGCCGGCGCGGCTACACGCCGGAGGCGCTGCGCGCCTTCTGCGAGCGCATCGGCGTCGCCAAGCGCAACAGCATGGTCGACATCGCCATGCTGGAGCACGCCGTGCGCGAGGATTTGAACCGCCGGGCGCCGCGCGTCATGGCGGTGCTGCGCCCGGTGAAAATCGTGCTGACCAATTATCCCGAGGACCGGGTCGAGGAGCTTGAAGCGGTCAACAACCCCGAGGATGCTTCGATGGGCACGCGCAAGGTGCCGTTCTCGCGCGTCCTCTACATCGAGCGCGACGACTTCCGCGAGGAGCCGCCCAAGGGCTTTTTCCGCCTCTCGCCGGGGAAAGAAGTACGGCTCCGCTACGCGTATATCATCAAGTGCGAAGAAGTCATCAAAGATCCCAAGACCGGCGAGATCGTCGAGCTCCGCTGCACGTACGACCCCGAGACCAAAAGCGGCTCGGCGCAGAGCGGCCGCAAGGTGAAGGCAACGCTCCACTGGGTCTCGGCGCCGCACGCGCTCGAGGCCGAGGCGCGGCTCTACGATTATCTCTTTACGGCGGAAAATCCCGAGGACGTGGCGGAAGGGGAGGACTGGACGAAAAATATCAATTCCACCTCACTCGTGACGCTCGCGTCGTGCCGCGTCGAGCCTGTTTTAGCCGTCGCGGCGCCCGGCACGCGCTATCAGTTCGAGCGTCTGGGCTACTTTACCGTCGATCCCGATTCGACGGGTCAGAAGCTCGTTTTCAACCGCACCGTAACGCTGCGCGACACGTGGGCGAAGATCGAGAAGGGACAGAAGAGATAGATCGTGCCGGCGATCAGAATTTATAGCCGGCGGAAACCGTAAGGAAATTATTAAACGTCTTGTACTTGTCTTTTCCCGGCGCGCCCGCAAATGGCTGCCCGGGCGGAACCGCTCCCTCCAGCTCGTTGTTCGAAACTCTCCGCGTCTTGTAGAAGATCGCCTGATAGCCGAAGTCGAGCGAGAAATGATCCCACTGGTAGCCGACGCCGCTGTTCAGCGTTAAGACGTCGCCGCCGGGAATCGAGGGATTGAGCGTCTTGTTCGGCATCGGTCCCTGCTCCAGGCCGATCCCTCCGCGCAGCTCCCAGTTCTTGTCCAGGCGATAAGAGCTTCCGAACCTCAGCGTGTTCGTGTCGTTCCATTTCCGCGGCAGCGTGATCGAGCCGATGCCGAACGGCGGGCTGGGAAAGCGCACGGTGATGTCTTTGAAGCGGCTCCAGTTCTGGCGCTCGTAAACTAATTCCGCGCCCCATACGGGAGTGATCTGGTAAAAAACGCCGACATTGATGATCGCCGGCAGCGGCAGCGGGCGCACGTCGCCGATCGTGTGCGCCGGGCCGAAATCGCCCTTGAGCTTGGTGCGCGCGCGGTCGAAGTGGAGATCGGTGTTGCCGCGGTAGCTGAAGCCTATTTTCAGCCTTTCGATCGGCTTGATGAGCGCGCCCACGTTGAAGCCGTAGGTGTCGTCGCTGTCCGTCAGACGGATCCGCTCTTCGAGCGCGAGGAGCGCGCGATTCGTGCAGCCGAGGATCGGGTCGAAGCAGAGCGTGCGCGACAGCACCGCGGTGGAATGGATATAGCTGACGCCGCCGCCCAGCGAGAAATATTTCGACGGGTTCCACGCGAGCGCCGGGGTCAAATAATAAGTCTTGAGCTCGGCATCGTGCGCGGCGAAGCGCGTGAAAGCCGCATCGTAGGAGGTTTTAAGGCCGAAAGGGGAATAGATGCCCAAGCCAAGGTGCAGATCGGTGCCCGGGACATGGTAGTTTCCGAACAAGCTGCCGGCGAAATTGTGGCGCCCGCCGTTGATGTCTCGGTTCCCGCTGTTCTCGACACTGCTGACGACATTAATATAGGTGCCGGAGAGCAGCGCGCGATTGCCGTCGATCTCGCTCAGCGCCGCCGGGTTGTAATACACCGCCGACGGATCGTCGACGCCGGCGGTAAGCGCGTTCGATAGCCCCACGCCGCGAGCGGTTTGATGGGGAATGTAATAACCGCCCGCGAAAAGGGGCCCCCCCACGAACAACAGCGCGAGCGCCCAGACGATGATACCCGTTGTCCATGCCCGCCCATTACAACCCATCGCCACTCCCTCGTTTGACTACGTAAGCTAACTGCTGTATAGCAGGGCCAACTGTTGCCAAATACTGCCATATAGGAGCGTTGGATGCAAGAAAAACTCCTTACTACGGAGCAGGTGGCGCGTTATCTGGGGGTCGATAAATTCACGATTTATCGCCTCGTGACGCGGAAAAAGATTTTAGCCTTCCGCGTCGGTAATCAGTGGCGTTTCAAGAAGACGCTGGTGGATGCCTGGCTGATGAAAAATTCGAACGTCAACGGGGCGAGCAAGAAGATCGGCTGACACGACCGGCGATGAGTAAGAGCCTGCAAAAGCCCTTCCTACCGGGCGCGAGCGAGATGTTCCCGCCCGCAGGCCCCGAGAGCACGCCGATCTTAAGCGAGCTCGTCACATACGAAAACCGCAGGGGGCAGAGGATCGTCGGCATTCACGATTTCGCCAAGTCGACCGGGCGCGGCGGCCCGTGGATGCTCGTGTTGCCGGGCTACGGCGAGACCAAGACCGATGTCCTCGCCGTCTCTTTTTATCTGGCCAAGAACGGCTTCCACACGTTGCGCTTCGATTATTCCGATCACGTCGGCGAGAGCGACGGCGAGATCCTCACGACGACGCTCCCGAAGATGAAGGACGATATCCTGTCCGCGCTCGACTACCTCGAGCGGCGGCACACCTCCAGGGCGGTCGGCGCCGTCGCGAGCAGCCTGGCCTGTCGCGCGTTGCTCCGAGCGGCCAAGGAGGACGAGCGTCTCAAGCTGCTCATCAACTTCGTCAGCATCGTCGATCTGCGCAAAACGCTCTGCGCGATCTACAACGAAGATCACCTCGAGCGCACGCTGAAAGGGCTGCCGAACGGCCTCATGGACGTCCTCGGCTTTCAGGTCGACGCGGATCAGTTTCTCCGCGCCGCGATCGACGGGCGCTACGAGGACGTCGCGACGACGATGGAGGACGCGCGCGCCCTTCGCGCGCCGGTCGTTTTCTTCGCCGCCGAAAACGACGCGTGGGTCGAGCGCGCCGACGTCGAAGCGGTCTACGCGGCGCTCGGCAGCGAACGGAAAAATCTCCACGTACTGAAAGATTCGATGCATCGGCTGTATGAGAATCCCGCCGTAGCCAAGGCGGCGCTCAAAGGCGCGGTCGAATACGCCCTGCGCTATCTCGCTCCGACGAAGGCCGCGGCTGCCGTCACCGAGCCCGATCTCAAAGAGATCGGCCGGCGGATTCGCAAAGAGAAGGAGAGAAACCGCCTCCTGCACGGCGTCACCAAGGACGCCGAACGGGAGTTCTGGAAGATTTATCTCGAGAAATACTCCTTCATTATCAACGTCCACGACTACTGGAACCTGCTCGATTTTCTCTACCAGCTTCTAGGCGCGCCGAAGCCGGGGCAGCGGATACTCGACGCCGGCTGCGGCATCGGGAACTACGGCTCGTTTCTCTTGATGAAGACGATTTACCGCCTGCGCCAGGCGCTTTTTCCCGGCGGCGACGCCCCGTCTTATGAATATATCGCGGTGGACTTCGTCGCCGAGGCGATCGATGAGGCCAGAAAGACCCACGACGGCTTTTGCAAGGAATTTACCGTCCGGCCGGCGCCCGCCGCGGCGGGTTACGATTACGTGATCGCCGATCTCGAGACCCCGCTGCCGTTCGCCGACCGCACCTTCGACCAGGTTTGCCTCAATTTGGTCGTGTCGTATCTGCAGGAGCCGCGCCGCACACTCGCGGATCTCGCGCGGCTGCTGAAGCCGAAGGGGAGAATCGTCGTCACGACACTCAAGCCTTTCGCCGACCTTTCGGAGGTCTACCGCAACTTCGTCCGGGTTGCGGATGGGCCGGGCGAAGTCGAGGAGGCGCGTAAGCTCCTCAGCAACGCGGGCAAAGTCATGGCGAAAGAGGCCGAGGGCCTTTATTCGTTTTACACCGAAGAGGAACTGACCGATCTGCTGAAGGAGGCGGGTATTTCCGAGATCGAGACCTATCGCTCGTTCGGCAATCAGGCGAACGTTGCGGTCGGCGTCAAAGGCTGACGGCTCGTATGCTCGAGTTCTTTTCTTTGGCCGGACTTGTCAACGGCCTCTCGGCCGCGTTGCTCGGCCTTTTCGTTTTTTCGCGCCAGCCCACCGACGTTCGCCACCGGACCTACGCGGCCTTCTGCCTTTGCCTCACGCTTTGGAGCTACGCCTATTTCCGCTGGCTCATCAGCGATAACGCCGCCGATGCGCTCTGGTGGAGCCGGGCGCTGATGGCGGGCGCGATCTTCATCCCCCCGACCGCCTTTCACCATCTTGTGCGCCTTCTGGATAAGAAAATCCCCTCTTGGTTTATCCCCGCCAATTATCTGATTTCGGCGCTGATATTTGGCGCCAACGGCGGAGATTGGGTCGTCGTTGGCGTCGCCCCGCAGGGGCGATTTGCCTTTTGGCCCGTGCCCGGGCCGCTCTTCCATCTGCACGTCGCGCAGCTCGCCGGGCTCGCGCTACTGGGCTTGGCGCTGCTCTACCGCGAGCTCGGAAGAGCCGACGGGCTCCGCCGCAACCAAATCAAATTCCTCATTTTCGCCGAGATCGTCGGCTGGAGCGGCGGCGCCACCAATTACCCGTTATGGTACGGCATTCCGATTCTGCCGTTCGGCAATATTTTGGTGTCGCTCTACACCGCGATCTTCGCCTACGCAATGGTGCGCTACCGGCTCCTGGACATCGAAGTCGTCATCAAGAAGAGCCTCATTTACACCTTCCAGCTGCTGATTCTTCTGATTCCCTGTTATCTGGTTCTGCTCGCCGCGCAGCTGACTTTCTTCGACGCCGTGAGCCGCAGCTTTTCCTTCGTCGCGCTGGCGCTTTTCATCGTCGTCGGCTTCTTGTTTCCCAAGATCCGCTTCCGCACCGAAGAGGCCTTCGAGCGCGTGTTGTTCAAGAAGGGCCACGATTATCGCGCGACCCTGCTCCATTCGAGCCGCGAGATGGTTTCGATGGTCGATCTGGAAGCGGTCTCAGAGAATCTGGTCAAGACGGTCGTCAAGGCGCTCGGCGTCGCCAAAGCCTCTCTCTTCCTGTTCGATGAGAGCAGTGGTTTATTCAAGGTGAGGAGCGCGGTAGGCGTCGAGGCCTCCGAGATGCCGGAGCTCGCCCGCGCCGAGCCGCTGGTGGAGATCTTCATGCGCATGCACGAAGCGATCGTGCGCGAAGAGCTCGAGATGGCGAGCGGCCGTCACGGCGGAAGCGGGGCCGCGGCGACCATGAGGCGGCTCGAGGCTGAAATCGCCCTGCCGCTGAACTCGAAGGACCGTCTGATCGGCATCCTCAATCTCGGCCATCGCGAAGGAAAAGAAATGTATTCCCAGGAGGATATCGAGGTCCTCTCGACGCTCGCCAATCAGGCGGCGATCGCGATCGAGAACGCCCGGCTGTATGAGAATCTCAAGCTCTCTCAAAGCATCATCCGCCGCGCGGACCGGCTGTCTTCGCTCGGCATGCTGACCGCGGGGCTAGCGCACGAAATCCGCAACCCGCTGGTCGCTATCCGCACCTTTACGCAACTCCTGCCGGAGCGCTATCAAGACGAAGAGTTCCGCGATGGGTTCAAAACCCTGGCGTTGAAAGAGGTCGATCGCATCTGCGGCCTCGTCAACGACCTGCTCAATTTCGCCCGCCCCTCGACGCCGAACGTTTCGGCGCAGGACGTCAATGAAATCGTCGACAGCATCGCCCGCATTTTGGAGACCGAAGCGAAGGAAAAGGGCGTCAAAATCGAGATCCATTTGGCGTCCGGCCTACCCAAAATATTCATTGACAAAGAACAGATAAAACAGGTATGCATGAACCTGATTTTAAACGCGATCCAGTCCATCGAAGAGCCCGGCTCCGTCGAGATCGGCACGCGGCTTTTCGGCGAGAACGGATCGAAGCGTTTTGCTCAAATCGAGGTTCGCGACACCGGGGTCGGCATTCCACAAAAAGACATCGAGAATATCTTCAACCCATTTTTTACGACCAAAAAAGACGGGAGCGGCCTGGGGCTGTCGATCTCGCATCAAATCATCAAAGAGCACGGTGGCTACATCGTCGTCGAAAGCCAGGTGGGGCGCGGCACCTGCTTTTTTGTGCGTTTGCCGGTCGGCTATTTCCCTGCCAAAGAGCTGAAGCCGGGACCTCAAGTCCATGAAAAAGATCCTGGTAGTTGACGCATCGGCGGCTGTCCGGGAAACCATTCATCTGATTTTAGGGGGCGACTTTGCCGTCGTCCAAAAACCCTCGTTCGAGGCTGTCGATCGCAACGATCCGCCGACTGATCTGCTGATCTTCGGCGTCTCCTCCGCGCTCGACGAACCGACGGATCTATCGGCCGTCGCGCGCCGCGCCGCCTGCCCGGTTCTTTTTCTCATCGACGCGCAATTTCCCGCTGCCGGCGCGCCGCAGCGAAGCGGCGTCGATTACCTCATCAAGCCGTTTAATCCCTACAACTTGAGGCAAAAGGTCGCGGGACTCCTGGGAGGCGCGCGTCCGGCCGAGGGCGAGCCGTCGGTCGCGTCTGCGGACCGCCCGCTGACCTTTCTCGATCCGCCCTTTTTGCCGGCGCAAATTTCGCGGCTGGCGCGCCAGTTCGCCGACTCGCCGTTCTCGCTCTTGATCGTGGCCGAGCCCGGCTGCGGGCAGGAGGCGATCGCGCGCGCCGTCCATGCGCTGCGGGCGACGCCGGCGGCATGGCTGTCGGTCCATCCGGCGGTCGCCGGGCGCTTTGCCGATACGGTCGAAGCGCTGCACGAGTCGCGCGCGCCGCTCACGGCCTATTTTCGCGATGTCGACACGATCGACTTCGCGGCTCAATCGGGACTGCTGGACGCACTCCTCGACGAGCATACGCGCAGCCGCGAGCTGCGGCTGATTTCCCATTCGCGTACCGATCTCCTGGAAAAGGTCTATCGCGGGGAATTCCTCGATGCGCTCTACTACCGGCTCGCGACCCTCGTTCTGCGCTTGCCGCCGCTGCGCGACCGCGCGGCGGACATCGCGCTCATCGTCGATCAATTCGCCGCCGAATGTGCGGGTCGGCTGGGTCTCGCAAAGCCGCAGTTCTCGCCCGCGGCGCTCGAGCGGCTGCGCAACTATCTCTGGTTCGGCAACCTGGACGAGCTGGCGAGCGTGATTTCGAGAACGCTGGCACTCCACCGCAAAGAGCTGATCGACGCCCCCGATCTGCTGCTCGCCGAGAATCGGCCCCAAACCGCCGCGGAGCCAAAACCCGGCAGGCGGGCGGACGCCTCGACGGTAAAAAAAACGCAGGAAACCGCCCCATCGAAGGAACCCGGGAATCCTCACCCGGCAAACTCGCTGTGGAACAACGGCCACTCTCAAAGCCTCAAGATATTGATCGGTGAGCTAGCGCATGAGCTTAAAAATCCCATGGTCACGGTCAAGACCTTCTCCCAGCTTCTCGGCGATCGCTTCGACGACCCGGCCTTTCGCGTGCGCTTTCAGCAAACCGTGAATGGGGACATTCAACGCATGGACGATTTGCTCGAGGCGCTCATCTCCTTTTCTCACTTCGGCCCGCCGGATAAAGAAACGCTTTTGGTCTACGAGCAGCTCCGCCGCGTCGAGGAAGAGCTGCTTCCCGACTGCATCAAGAGGGAAACGGCGCTCCAGTGGACCAAGCGCAGCGAGAACGCGGCTGTGCTCGTAGACAAGGCGCAGTTTATCTTCGCTTTTAAAAATATCCTGAAGGCGGCGGCGGCCCAGGTTAAGCCGAGAAGTGAAATCCTGATCGACGTGGAAGAAGACGGCGGGGTAGCGATCTCTTATGTCAGGGACGCGGCCGGGATTCCGGGGCTGGCGGAATACGTCGGCGTCACGCCGGCGGCCGGCGAAGAGGCGCTGCCGCTTCGCCTCATGCTCGCCAATATCTTACTCGAGCGGAACGGCGGTGCCGTGCGGGTCGAGCCGACCGATGCCCAGACCCTGCGCATCTCCGCCGAACTCCCCGCCGGGAAGCCAAAGGGGGACGAGACAAAGTCATGACTCAACGTTCGTTGCTGGTGGTCGACGACGAGATCGGCGTCAGGGAGTCGATTCGTCTGATCTTCGGGAAAATCTTCCGCGTGCACGAGGCGCCTTCGAGCCAGGACGCGATCCGTAAGGTCGGCGAAGAGATGCCCGACGTCATCCTGCTCGACATTATGATGCCCGGCGGAGACGGCCTGGAGACGCTGAAGAAGATCAAGAGCGTTCATCCCGACGGTCAGGTGATCATGCTGACGGCTCTCAATACGGCGCGCACGGCCTTCACCGCCAAGGAAACCGGCGCCTTCGATTACGTCACCAAGCCATTCGACGTCGACGAGCTGCGTCTGCGCGTCGACCGCGCGATGGAAAAGAGCCATCTCGCCAGAGAGCTCGAGCGGCTGCAGGAGGAGGTCGGCCGGAAATACGGCATCGAGAACATCATCGGCAATTCCAGGCCGATGCTGGAGATCTATAAAATCGTGAGCCTCGTCGCGAAGCGGAAAAGCACCGTCCTCGTCACCGGCGAGAGCGGCACGGGCAAGGAATTGATCGCCCGGGCGATCCACTACAACAGCGACCGCGCCGGCAAGCCGTTCGTCGTCGTCAACTGCGCGGCGCTCCCCGACAGCCTGATCGAAAGCGAGCTGTTCGGCTATGAAAAGGGCGCGTTTACCAACGCCTACCAGAGAAAGATCGGCCACTTCGAGTCGGCCCACGGCGGCACGTTATTTCTCGACGAGATCGGCGAGCTGAACCTGGGGACGCAGGCGAAGCTTTTGCGCGCGATCGAGACCGAGACTTTTATCCGCCTGGGTGGAAACGAAGAAAGCAAGGTCGATGTGCGGATTATCGCGGCGAGCAACCGCGAGCTCGACAAACTCGCCAAGGACGGCGGCTTTCGCGCCGACTTGTTCTATCGGCTGAACGTCGTATCGGTCAATCTGCCCTCGCTCCGCGAGCGCAGAGACGACATCCCGGTGTTGATCGACCATTTCATCAAGCTGAAGGCGCGGGATAACTCCATCGAAGCGAAAAAGTTGAGCGCGGAAGCGGTGGACTGCCTGGTCTCCTACGGCTGGCCGGGAAACGTCCGCGAGCTGGAAAATCTGATCGAACGCTTGACGATCTTGACGCCGCACGAAACGATCACGATCGAAGATCTGCCACTGGAGCTGCGCTCCGGCGAGCCCGTCGGCGTGCTCAAGGAGGCGGTCCTCGAAGGCTCGCGTCCGCTGGGCGAGGCGGTCGATGAATTCGAACGTGCGATCATTCTCAAAGCGCTCAAAAAAACCGGCTTCAATCAGACCAAGGCGGCGGCCTTACTCGGCACGAGCCGGCGGGTCCTGCGCTACCGGATGGAGAAGCTGCAAATCGCGGACAGCGCACCCGAGGACGACGATTGTGCAAAGTTGTCCAATTGACGCCAATTTTGTTTCGTTTTGATACCCATCGTGCGCGGTTGATCGCAGTTGCGATGATGCCGGCTTGCCCCTGATTCTTTTTCTTCCGTAACTCCAATAGCTTACCTTCGAAGTAGAAGGCAAAAATCCGGCGGTTTTTTGATGCGCAATAGCTGGCAGCGTGGCATATCGCTTGCTGAATGCCATTGCTATGGAAGAACGCGCCAACATCATGGTTGTCGACGACGAAGTCGGCCCCCGGGAATCGCTTAAGCTTATCCTCAAGCCGTACTACAACGTTATCACCGTAGAGAAGCCGACCGACGCGATCGCGATGCTCGACCACGTGCCGGTCGATCTCGTCACGCTGGACCTTAAAATGCCCGGGCTTTCCGGCACGAAGGTGCTGGAAAAAATCAAGCAGCACGATCCCGACATCGAGGCGATCATCATTACCGGCTATGGCTCAATGGACACCGCGATCGAGGGCTTGAGACTCGGCGCGTTCGATTACATCTCCAAGCCTTTCGACGTGAATCATATCCTGACGCTCATCCGGCGCGCCTTGCAGCGCCGCCAGGCGAAGATGGAGCTCAAAAACGTCAAGTCCGAGTTTCTCGCCAACATCTCGCACGAGCTGCGCACGCCGCTCAGCGTCGTGATCGGATTCGTCTCGATCCTGCTCGATCAGCTCCTCGGCCAGCTGTCCGAGCAGCAGCAGAAGATTCTCGAGCGGGTCTATAAAAACTCCGGCGAACTGCTCGAGCTCGTCGACAACGTCCTCTTGTTGAGCTCGCTCAACGCCGGGGATCTGACCCTGCTGAACGAAGCCTTCGACGCCCGCGTGATGCTCGACGAGTGCGTCAAACGCTATGAAAATCTCGTGAGAGATAAGAAGATTACCGTCAACATCGAGGCCCCGGAGAAGCTGCCGACGATGGGAGATCGGGCGAAGTCCGCGCGCATCACGCAAAATCTGCTGCACAACGCGATCAAATTCACCCCGGACGGAGGCAACATTACCTTGAAGCTCCGTGAGTCGCCGGAGCAGGGGATGGTCGAGTTGGACATCATCGACACCGGCTTGGGCATGCCCGAACAACAGATCGAGCGGCTTTTTCAGCCGTTCCAACAGATGGACAGCTCGATCCGCCGGCAGTTCTCAGGCCTCGGGCTCGGCCTCACGGTCGCCCGCCGCTTGACCGAGTTCCTCGGCGGCAGCTTGCAGATCAAGAGCCGGCGCGACGTCGGCACGCATGTGAGGTTCACGATTCCCCAGGAGCCCGCGCCGCAGAACGTCGTGGCGCGGCATACGGTTTGAGGCGTTGGTTGCGACAGGGAGGCCGATATGACCAAAATTCTGATCGTCGACGACAACCTCGATAACCAGGAGATCCTTTCCCGACGACTTCAGTTGGCGGGCAATTTCCAGATCGCGGTGGCTTCGAACGGCAAGCAGGCGTTGGAGATCGCCGCGGTCATCAAGCCGGATCTCATTTTGATGGACCTGCGCATGCCTGTGATGGACGGCTACGAGGCGACCCGCGCCTTAAAGCAGACCGAATGGGGAAAGAACATACCCGTCGTCGCGATCACCGCGTACGCCTCGCGCGAGCACATGCACAAGGCGCTGAACGCCGGCTGCTGCGATTTCATCGCGAAGCCGATTCTCGATTATGCGCTGATGGGGAGAAAAATTCGCGCGCTGCTCGGCATGGAAGAACCACAGCGCGCACCGCATCATTTCCAGGCGGCTTGAGTAGATAGACCAGGCTCCAGCGGCTGCGAAGTCCCGCATCGCTGCAAGATTTGGCTGCGAGTGAAGGGGCGGATTGTCGGCGATCAGCGGCCCGGAAGGTAAACCGAGCCGTCCATCAACAGGCGCGCCGTGCGCGCGAGCGCCGCTTTGGAAAGCTTCAAACCGCCGCTCGTTTTTTCCGTCTCGATTTCCACCTGAATGGTTCCCGAAGGATGGCCGATCCGGACCGCCGGCGGATTTTCCGGCTTGACGCGCCGGTAGATCTCGTTGACGATCGTCCCGTCGATCTTCGCCGCGGCGCCGAGGCAGACCGCCCCGGTGACCGCGTAGGCCTTGTGCAGCTTTTGCAGCGCGGTCATGCGCGCGATGACGTCGACGTCGCGCGCCTCCACTTTGCCTTTGGGCGTTTGATAGCTCGTCGGCGGCGAGACGACGGCGATCTTCGGCACGCCCGGGCTCGTGCGCGTCGCGTCTTCTCGCTTCGCGATGCCCATGATCTCCGCCACGACCGAGCGGATCTCCTCGCATTTCGTGAGCAGCGGCTCGTCCGCCACGATCTGCTCCAGCGTCGCGTCGTCTCTCATGCCCAAGTCGGACGCGCGCACGAACACGAAGGGGTTGGCCGCATCGACCATCGAGACCGTCAGCGTGCCGAGCGTGGGAAACTTGATTTCTTCTTTGGCCTTGCCGGTCGGCAGCAGCTTCCCGGTCACGGCGCCGCCGGAGTCGAGAAAGTCGAGCAGGATCTTCGAGCCCGAGCCGGGCACGCCGTCGATGCGGAAATCGCCCTCGCTTAGAAACTCGCCGCCGCGGACGGGAAACTCGCCCACGATGATCTTTTTCGTGTTCGTGTTGTAGATTCGCACCTTGGTGACCGGCTCTTGCGGCTCGATCAGGCCGCGGAGCAGCGCGAAGGGCCCCACCGCGGCCGAGGTGTTGCCGCAGTTGCCGGTATAGTCGATCACCGGCTGCGCGATGCCGACGTAGCCGAATGTATAATCGACGTCGGCGTCGGCGATCGACGGCGGGCCGATGTAGGCGACCTTGCTGGTGAGCGGGTCGGCGCCGCCGAGCCCGTCGATCTGCCGAAGGTCGGGGCTCCCGAAGGCGGCGAGCACCGCCTGATCTCTTTCTTTATTGTCGCGCGGCAGGTCACTTTCGAGAAAAAAGATCGGCTTGCTGGTGCCGCCGCGATAAATCGCGCAGGGAATTTTCATATTAATTCGTATAAACGATTCCGGCCGAAAATTCCATCCGCGGACGGATCACCTTCCCGGCTGCATTCCCCTTGCCGTGTAGACGGCGTGCGCCTCCGAAGAGGAGAGATAGCGCAGGAGCGCCTGCGCGGCTTCGCGCTCTTTCGTATGAGCGGACAAGAAGCCCACCAGCGAGGTCGGAGTGGAAATGTCGCGCGGCAGCGGGCCGACGACCTCGACGCCGGGCTCGGTGATGATCTCGCTGATGAAAGTAAGACCGTAGTCGACCTCACCCTTGGCGAGCAGCTCCATCGCGCCTCTGCCGCCTTGCCCCAGCTTGATCTTCGGCTTCATCTGATCGGCGATGCCGAGATTTGCTAGCGTCTCGTTCATGCTGACGCCGGCAGCCGCGCCGCTCGCGGCGTTGGGAAAAGAGATCGCCTTCGACCCGAGGAACAGCCGCTTCACCGCCTCCGCGCTTGAGATATCGGGCTTCGGCGCGCCGGCGCGCACCGCGAGGCCGATCGCCACCGTCGCGAGCGGGGTTTCGCTCGCGGGCAGGACGTGCCCCGAGGCGATCACGGGCTCGAGCGGCGGCTGCGCTATCGGCACATCGAACGGCTCGCCCTTGACGATGCGCTCTTTCGTCCCGCCGCCGGAGCCGAAGGTCGCCTTGACCTTGTGGCCGGTCGCGCGCTCGAAGCCGGGAATCAGCTCTTCCATGGCGGCCCGGATGCCGCCCGGCGCGATGAGCGTGATCTCCGCGGCGCTTGCGGGCGCCGATTCCCACAGAGCAAACAGCACGACCCATAAGAAATATTTCATGACGCTCTCCGGTCGGCTCAGCTCGGAACCTTCATGAGCTTGGCGGCATTGCCGCTGAGAATCGCGATGCGCTCCGCATCGTTTAAGCCGGGGGTGTTGAGAATATGATCCACCGGCCCCTTCACCCACGGCACCGCGTAGTCGGTGCCGATCATGATCTGGCTCGCGCCGTGCTCGTTGACCAGGTGGCGCAGCGCTTCGGAGGTGAAGACCAGCGAATCGTAATAGAGCCCCTTCAAATATTCGCTGGGCTTTTTCTTCAGCGCCGGCCCTTTGCATTGATCGGGAAAGACAGCGCAGCCGTGATCCATGCGCGCGGCGTAGGACGGCAGGAAGCCGCCGCCGTGCGCGCCGCAGATCTTTAAGTTCGGGAAGCGGTCGAGCGTCCCGTCGAAGATGAGGTGCGCGAGCGCGAGCGAGGTTTCCAGCGGATTGCCGATCACGTTGCCGAGCGCGCCGCTCCCCTGAACGCGCTTGGCGATCCCCGTCGATTGCGGCGCGGTTTGCGGATGGATGAAGACGAGCGCCTGAAGCTCCTCGGCCTTTTTCCAGAAAAGATCGAACCTGGGCGCGGCGATCTCCGCGCCCTCGACATTGCCGCCGATGGCTGCGCCGACGAAGCCCAGGCGCTTCATGCCGTCCTCGAGCTGCTCCGCCGCGAGCTCGGGAAATTGCAGCGACACGGGAGCATAGCCCAAAAAGCGGCCGGGAATCGCTTTGCACATCGCCGCGAGCTTTTCGCTTTGAATGTCGAACGTGCGCCGCGCGAGGTCGCGGCTCATCCCGTACCAGAAAGCGTTGATGCTGAGCGCCTGGACGTCGATGCCGTCGCCGTCCATGTCCGCGACGCGGGCGGCGTTGACGGGAAAACCGAGATTGCCGTCGAGCTGCCGGCGCGCACGCTCCTCGAAGGGGGTGCCTTTGACGAGATCGAGCACCTCCGGAACGGCGCAGTGCGCATGCACGTCGACGGTTCTTACCCGCCGGCCGCCCACCGAGACTTCGCGGCGCTTGCGCACGCCCGGCGGCTCGGCCGCGCGTCCGATGCCGCAGGCGACGCACACGACGGCGGCCGCGGCGGATTTCAAAAACGTTCTGCGAGCGATCATGACGCGCTCAGCGTACCGCGATCGGCGCCACCGCCGAGCCGGTCGCGCCCTTGAGCTTCAGCGGCTGGACGATGAAGGCGAACTCATAGACGCGCGCCGCTGCCAGTGCATCGAGCTCGAGGTTCTCGATCAAATAGATGCCGTGCTGGATCAGCATCATCGCGTGCACCGGCAGGCTCGTTCCCGGCTCGGAGGGGCGCACCTCGACGCAGCAGTTGTCCGCCGCGATCAACATCGGCTCGCGCGCGGCGAGCCACTCGGCCGCGGCGACGCCGATGCCGGGGGGCGTCGAGCCGTAGCGCTGGTTCTCTTTGCCCATGAGCTTGGACCAGCCGGTGCGGATGACGACCGCGTCGCCGCGCTCGATCTTGACGCTCGCTTTGGCGAGCGCCTGCTCGATGTCCTGGGGCGTGATGATATAGGAGTTCGGCAGGAGATCGACACCCTTGAGCCCGGCGACGTCGATCAGCACGCCGCGCGTCATGAGGCCGCCGACGTTCTCGACGCCGAGCTTTTTGAAGCCGCTGCGCGTGCCGATCTCGCCCAGCTTGAAGCAGTTGTAAAAGCTGTCGCCCCACATCTGGTGGGCGAAAGCGTCGAACTGCGTGCCGATCTGGCCGAGCTCGGTGACGACCAGCTCCTCGTTCGCCTGGCGGCCGTTCGGCACCGGCAGCGCTGGTTTCGTATAAATATTGAAAACGCGATTGGCGTTGATGAAGGCTTCCTTGGGATCGGGGGACAAGACCGCGCCGAGCTCGAAGACCTCGCCGGTCTTAATCAGCCTCGCCGCCCGCAGCACCGTCTCCGGCTTCATCAAATTGCCGGAGCCGCGCTGGTCGCCGGCGCCCCACTTGGACGGGCAGCGCTCGCTCTCCGGCGGCATGCGCCAGCTCTGCGCGCGGAGCGGCGCGCCGCCGAACGCCAGCGCCGCCGCGGTTATTATGGCCAAAGCGATGGAGCGCATGTCGCCACCTCCCTGATGGATTGTCACTCTATTTGCCGAAGTACTCCTGAACCGTTTCCCAGGCGACCGATTGCAGGAAGCCGGCGGTTTTGGCGTCGATGCCGCCGGTATAGGAGTTGCCCGCCGGTGATTTCTTATAGATCGATGCATAAGCGGTCGAGGCCGCCAGATAGGTTCCGATCAGGGTCGGGTGCCTCTTGTCCGGTTGATAGAATTCCAAGTCGGATCGCTTGCCGATCGCTTTGGCAAAGGCCAGGCCGGCGGGAATGACCAGCGCGTCGTTGGCGTTTCCCGCGATCGTGTATTCCTCCGCCAATTGCGCGGTCATCTCGGGCTTGTCTTTATACGCCCACGTCATGAGAAAAACGGGCTTGGCCCCGTGTTTGATAACGGTGTCGCTGTGTTTCTTGGCATACTCGTGAAAAACGCGCTTGAGCGTCGGATGAACGGGACACTGGCTGCAGTCGGACAGGATCACGAGGTCGAACGGCTTGTCGAATTTATTGAAGACGATCTCGTTGTCGCCGACGAAAGAATACGCGCCGATACCGTTCGGACGAAAATACGACTCCACGTCGTGCCAATCGAAGCCCGATCCGCTAATGGTTACCGAAGTGGAGCGCGGCACGCTCTTCGAGCCCGCGGCTCGCAGCAGATTCGAAACGTAGTTGTGCATGCTGTTGTTGTAGTAAAAGAAGCTGTTCCCGACCCACAGAATGGATCTCGGCGGCTCGCCTCCGATGTCCGTCCGTTTGGGTTTGGTCTGAGCTAGGAGATTGCCCGATAGCGAAACCGCCAAAACCAGGGAAACGAGCGGCGCGGCTAGGCGCGACAGCCATGCGTGAGACATAGGTCTTCTCCTTGAATGGATTCGTTGCCCGACCGTCACGGCAAGCCCGGCGTGTTCACCCGGATTTTATAGATGCTCGTGCGCGCCGCGATGTAGAGCGTCTTGCGGTCGGCATCGCCGAACTCGACATTGGCGGCGAGCTCAGGCGTGAGAATCGTGCCCAGATGCTTGCCCTCCGGCGAGACGACCCACACGCCGCCGGCCGCGGTCTCGTAGATGTTCCCTTTGCTGTCGACGCGCATGCCGTCGGTGATGCCGGGGGTCTGGTCCTTGCTGATGTCGATGAGCATCGTGCCGTTGGTGAGCGTCCCGTCGGGCTGGACCTCGTAGCGCTTGATGAACTTGTCGCGGCCGCCGTTGGCGTAGAGATACTTTTCGTCGGGAGAAAAGGCGAGGCCGTTCGGCCGCGCGATGTCCTTGATCACGAGCGTCACCTTGCCGTTTCTCAGCATGAAGATGCCGGCGAAGTCGAGCTCCTTCTTGGGATCGTTTTCTCTCTGACGCAGGCCGCCGTAGCCGTCGGTGAAATAGATCGCGCCGTCCTTTTTCACGACCAGATCGTTGGTGCCGCCGAAGCGCTTGCCTTCGTAGCGGTCGGCGAGGACCGTGCGCTTGCCGCTCTTCTCGATGCGGTCGATCGAGCGCCCCGCCCAGGTCGCGATGACGAGCCGGCCCTGGCGGTCGAGCGCGAGCCCGTTCGAGCCGATCATGGGAAATTCCTCGTAGAGCGGATCGTTTTTATCTTTTCCGTTTGTCTGTATGAATCCGACGCGCCAGATGTCCTGGCCCGTGTAGCCGCTGTGATCGAGGTAGATCGACACCTTGCCGTCCGGCGTCCATTTGTAGATGACGTTGGCGGGGATGTCGCTGAAGAGGAGATAGCCGCTCTTGCCTTTCTGCACCCAGAGGGCGCCTTCGGTGAAGCCGAAGCCGCCTTTTACCAATTCTAGTTTCGCGTCGGGAGAGACGAGCGCGTCGAGCGCCAGATCGACGCGAACGACGGGCTTGTCGCTGATCTTCTGCGCCCCGGCGGGACCGGCCCCCGCGAGAAAGAAGCAGACGAAAGCCGCTGAAAATATTCTCATGATTGCCCTCGCGCCCGCAAAAGCAGAAACAGCCCCAACACAATAAACGGCACGCTGTACAGTTGCCCGCTATTGAACGGCAGGCCGCGCTCGAATGCGACCTGATCCTCCTTGACGAACTCGAGGAAAAATCGCGCGGTGAAGCAGATGGCGAGGGCGGCGCCGAACAGGCGTCCGGAAACCTCGAGGATGCGGCTTTTCAAGTAGACGGCGTAAAGGACGGCGAAGGCGATGGCGTACGCGATCGCCTCGTAGAGCATTTCCGGATGGCGCGGGACGTCGTCGACACGGGGAAATACGACCGCCCAGGCAAGGTTCGAGGGGCGGCCGACGATCTCGGAGTTGAAAAAATTTCCGAGCCGAATGAACGTTGCACACACTAAAGATGGCAGCGCGAGCCGGTCCGCGAGCTGGAGGAAACTCATCTCCGGGTATTTTCTCACGTAGAGATAGATCGCGACGAGCACGCCGATGAAGCCCCCGTGGCTCGCCAGACCGCCGTGCCAGACCATCGGGATTTCCCAGGGATGCTCGAGATAGAAGGCCGGGTCGTAGAGGATAACGTTTCCGAGCCGCGCGCCGATGATCGTGCCCAGGAAAATATAGGTAAACAGGCTCGAGACGTTGGCTTCCGACCGCTTCTCGCGCCGGTAAATCCGGATGAAGACCAGGTAGCCGCATAAGAAGCCCGAGGCGAACATCAGCCCGTACCAGCGCAGCGCGATCGGGCCGAGCCTCACGATCTCGGGATCGATATTCCAAACCAGGTGCCCCAAGGCTTTTTCCTCGGTCGGAAAATTCGCGCCGCTTAAGTGCGGCTACGAAAAAACGGCGCGTCTATTGCCGGTTGGCCGGTGCCTTCAGTGCCTGAATCTCCGCCTCGCTCCGCGGCGTCAGGACGGCGACCTTGCGCCCGCGCTCGTAGGGGATCACGACACGGAGCGGCTGCCCCTCGCGCTCGAGGATCGAGATGTGGCGCGATTCGGTGCCGCGGGTCGGCAGCTCGAAAAGGGTCCACTGCCCCTTGATCGAGTCGTACTTGGCGACCTTATCGGTGCTCCAGAGATTCGTCCAGACGCCGTGGTTTTTGTCCACGGCGATCTGATAAGGCTGGTCGGTCTCGGGATTGGGCAGCGGCACGAGCGTCGCCTCTTTCGTGAGAATATTGATTTTCGCGAGCGTGCCGCCGAAGGAGTTGCCGACGTAGACGTAGTCGCTGTTCTTGTCCGCGCCCATGCGCCGCGGCGCCTGCGCCCATGCGAACGGCGTATTGAAATCAGGCGGCTGGAAGGTCTCGTACATTTTTTTCTGCTCCGGGGTGAGGTTCTCCATGACCTTTTTTTCCGCCGGCAGCTTGAACTCGCCGCTCTTGCCGGTCTTGATGTCGCTGTAATCGACGAGGTCCTGCGCCATCAAGAGCCACCAGCCGTTGCCGGTCCTGTCCGCCGCGAGACCGTAGACGGTCGCGGTGCCGTGCTGGTTTTTGTACGTCACCGATTTGAACTCGGTGAATTTCTCTTCTTTGACGTTGAAGCGCAGCGCGCCGTCGGGCGCGGTCACCCAGATGTTGCCGTTCATGTCCGCGTCCAGCGTGCCGGCGGTGCCGGACATCGGCTCGGGCGGGAGGTAAACGGTGATCTTCTCTGTCTTCGGATCGACCTTGGCGAGGCCGCCGCGGCTGCGCTGGACGTTCGATCGGGTATTGAACCAGAGAATGCCGTTTTCATCCCGCGTGATGCCGTGCGTGCCGGCGGCGATGCCTTTCTGGTCGTCGAGCTTGAAATTCTTGACGGCGCCGGTCTTGCCGTCGATGCGCGCGATCGTCGTCTCGAGGCTCGTGTGCGCGAAGGTGATCCAGATGTTGCCGTCGAAATCCATCTGCGCGTCGTGCACGCCGGCCACGTGGTTCATGCTCGACTTGGTGCCGAGCGACCAGTCGCTGCCGTCCATTGTAGCGGTGTGGCCGTGCTCCATCGCGAAATCGTATTCCTTGATGACGGCGCGCGCCGCCTCGCCCGACGGGCGCGGGCGGAGTTTGAATTTCATCGAGCTCTCGCCCGGACCGCGCGCCTTCGCGAGATAGGCCGCGAGCTCTTTCTGATGGAAATCGATGTTCGGCGTCGCTTTGTGCTCCGGGCCTTGATAGACGCCGAGCACGTTCACGTGCTTCATGAGATCGAGAATTTTATTCCACCCCGCCTCGTCGAAGCGGTGCTGGAGCGGATAGCTCGCGCTGTGGCAGCCGGTGCAGTTCTTCCGCACCTGTGTCTTTATCCGGTAGTCTTCCGGCGTATCGCCCGGAAGCGCGGCGAGGAGTTCGTCGCCAGGCAACTGGCGAATCCAGTCCTCGCGGTTGGCGATCGGCTTCAAAACGAAATCGCGGTGCGTTTTTTTATTGAGGTCGACGTTGGCGCTCGCCATCTGATACGTGAGCGCCTGCGCCCAAACGCGATACTTGGCGTTCGCCAGCGGCGGGAAAAAGTAGCCGCCGCTCTCGTCGGTGAAGACGCTGGTCGTGATCGCGGACCCTTCGGCCTTGGCCGATACGGTCACGCCGCCCATCTTTTCGCCCGATGCCGAAGTGATCGTGCCGGAGAGCAGCGCATCGGCGTAAGCCGGGCCGGCGGCGAAAACGAGAACGGCGGCGAGAACGACGACGGCGAGTTTATGAACATGTTTCATGGCAGCCTCCCTCAAAAGCGTTGCAGGGTTTAAGGTTCCAGGGTTTGAAGGGTTAACATCGACATGGTCGTATTTACGCCAAGCGATCCTTGGCGCCGTCGTCATTGCATCGGCGTCGGCGCCTTGGTCGGCGCGCGCGCCGTCGGGAGATCCTGCGTGCCGCGCGGCAGCGTCTTCAGATAGGCCGCGATCGCGGCGATCTGGTCCTGGTTGTACGTGTACTTAAAGCCCGGCATGCGGGCCGACCCGTTGCTGATGATGTCGCGCATGTATTCTTCATTGCCGCCGGTGCTGTCTTTGGAGAGCTCCGGGCCGAACATGCCGGACACCAGCGTCGGCCGGGTGTGGCACACGCCGCACGACTGCTCGAAGAGCCGCCGCCCGAGCTGCTGCTGCGGGTTCAGCGATGGGTGCGGGTGGTCCTCGGCGGCGGACGCCGCCTCCGACAGCAACAGGAAGGTCAGAACGATCAAGAAGGTGGATTTCATACCGCCGCTCCTAGCCTGATGAATCGGGGCGCGATTCGTTGCGCCCTTGCCTAAACCATGCGAACCAGGAATTATTCGCGTCTCAGGGCATGATGAATCACGCCCAACGCATTTGCCTAGCCCGACGATTTGCTTACCACCACTTCGTCCACCTTGTCCACTTCCTTGAGTTTGACTTTGACTTCGCCGCCCGAGGGGAGGGCGATTTTCTTGCCGACGTAATCGGCGGCGACCGGCAGCTCGCGGCCGCCGCGGTCGATAAGCACGGCGAGATGGATCGCCTTGGGGCGGCCGAAGTCGATCAGATGGTCGACCGCGGCGCGCACGGTGCGGCCGGTGTGGAGCACGTCGTCGACCAGGATGATCGTCTTATTGGCGATGTCGAAGGGGATGCGTGTGTTGTCGACTTTTCCGTCGGGGAGCAGGGTGTTCAGATCGTCGCGGTAGAGCGTGATGTCCATCTCGCCCACCGGAATCTCTCTGCCGGTCAGTTTCTTCGCGATCGCGCTCAGCCGCCGCGCCAGATGGATGCCGCGGGTGCGAATGCCGATTAGGACGAGCTCGCCTGCCCCGTTCCGCTCTTTGAGAATCTCCCGGCAGCAGCGTTCGAGCTGCTTGTGAATGTCCGCGGCGCCGAGGACGCGCGCGGTCGTTTTCTTGTCAGCGCGCTTCATGGGCGACGCGGAGGATCGTTTCGAGCAGAATCTGGGCGCCGAGACAAATCTCTTCGGGATCGGTCCATTCGAGCGGGCTGTGACTGATGCCTTTCTTGCTCGGCACGAAGATCATTCCCGCCGGCGCGATCTTGGCGATCTGCATCGCGTCGTGGCCGGCGCCGGAAGGCATGACCTCGTAAGCGATCTTTTTTTCCTGGCAGATTTCCTCGATGACGTGGATCAGCCCTTCGTCCAAATCGACGGGCTCCTCCGAGCGAATCGGAAGGATGTCCACCTTCATTTCGCGCGCAGTCGCGATCTCCCGCGCGCGCGCTTCGACGGCGCGGGCAACGCGCTCTTTGGCCTTGCCGGAGATGCTGCGGATGTCGATCGAGAGCTCCGCCTTGCCGGGAATCGCGTTGATGACCCCAGGGTCGATCTTGATCGCCCCGACGGTGCCGACGACGCGCCCCTTTTCCATCGCGGAGTTCGCCCGCGCGATCACCTCGACGTAGGCAATGAGATGGGCCGCGGCGGCGAGCGCGTCTTTTCTCATCTCCATCGGCGTCGTTCCCGAGTGGTCCGCCTGTCCGGTGAAAACGACGCGCAGGCGGGTCGGCGCTGCGATTGCGGTCACGACGCCGATCTTCTTTTTTTTCGCCTCGAGCACGGGGCCCTGCTCGATGTGCAGCTCGAGGTAGGCCTTGATCGATTTCGGATCGCGTTTCAGCGCCGGGAGACTGTCGCGATAGACGCCGAGACCCGCGAGCACGTCTTCGAGCTTCGTCCCTCGCGCGTCCACGGCGTTGGTCAGGTCTTTCATTTTGACCTGGCCGGCGACAAGACTGCTGCCGAGCGTCGAGAAGCCGAAGCGGCTCGACTCCTCGCCGACGAAGCAGACCGCTTCGACGGGACAGGGGAGCGCGACGTCGGCCTCTTTCAGCGTCCGCACCGCTTCGAGCGCGCCGATAACGCCGACCGGGCCGTCGAACTTGCCGCCGTGGACGACGCTGTCGAGATGCGATCCGGCCAATACCGCCGGGCCGCTGCCGCCTTCCAGACGGCCGAAGATGTTGCCGATGCGGTCGACCTGGACCTTGAGGCCTGCCTGCGTCATCAAATGGACGAGGAGCTGGCGGCTTCTCAGCTCGGTGACCGAAAACACGAGGCGCGTGACCGAGCCGCGGTCACCGATGCCGATGCGCGAGATCGCGTTCAAGTCGGCGAGCAGCCGCTCCTGGTTGATCGTCAGGCGCTCGGAAAAAGGCCGCGCCTTTTCTTTCGGTCGGGGCGAGGGCATGGCGGCTATTGTAGCAGTTTCCCGTTTCCCGGGAAAACCGCAAATGCAAATTTATTGGCAAAGCGCGGGCGCTGTGTTATAGGCGGAGTAAATTCAGTCGGAGGTTTTTCGATGAACAATGTCGGCAATCGGATCGGCGAGGTGCTGCTGGAGACCGGCGCGATCGCGTTTTACAAGGAGCGCCCGTTCGTCTTCGTCTCCGGCCGCATCTCGCCGGTTTACATCGATTGCCGCCGCCTGCTTTCGTTTCCCGCCGAGCGTGAGGCGATCATCGTCGAGATGGCGCGCAAGGCCGAGTCGGCGATCGGGCGCGAGGCGATCGACGTCGTCGCTGGCGGCGAGACCGCGGGGATACCTTACGCCGCGCTCGTCGCGCAGAAGCTTAGCAAGCCGATGATCTACATCCGCAAGCAGCCCAAGGGCTACGGCGGCACCAAGCAGATCGAAGGCATTCTCGAAGCGCAGCAGCGCGTCCTGCTCGTCGAAGACCTCATCACCGACGGCATGAGCAAGCTCCGCTTCAACATCGGCATCCGCGCCGCCGGCTCGCGCATCACGCACTGCCTATGCGTTTTCGAGTACGGCTCGGACGAGCTCGACCTCCACGAGGGGCAGAAAAATCTCGCCGAGCACCGCATCGAATCGCATGCGCTCGCCAACTGGGACCACGTGCTCGCCGCCGGCCGCGGCAAAAAGTATCTGAGCGAAGACGCGACGAAGCAGATCCTCGATTTTTTGAAAGACCCTGAGAACTGGGGCAAAAAGATGGGCTTCGTATAGCGGAGAGCTTAAAGCTAATTGTCGGAGAGATTCTTCGCTGCGCCCAGAACGACAAGCCGCCTTTTACCGCGGCTGTCATGTTGAGTTTTGTCATACTGAACCAAGTGAAGGATCTCTCCGAACTCCAAATCGCTGAATCTGTCCGAAGCCGCCCGGGTATTTAAGGGAACTTTCGAGCACTTGTATTCCCGCGTCCAGGATTTCCCGGGCTTCTATTGCTGAAAAAACCCGATTGGACGCAAAACTCGGCATGCTACCATGATAGCGGAGGTGGATGTTGTGGCTTCCTTAACCGCATACCGAAAACGCATCGGCCGTTTCGAAGAGTGGCATTTCCAGCCTGATTGTCCCGACTGGCCGCACGCGAACTACATCGAGCAGAGGACCATGCCGGTCGCGACCGAGCTCTGCATCGATTGCATCGAGCTTTACAACCGCAGTAGTCCCGACCCGCAGCTCGAAGCTTAAAAAAAAGCCTCCGCGCTTCCAGCGGCGCTGAGCGCCGGGCGTTTCCTTGACGCTGATCCGTGAGTTCCCCGACCGCTCTTCAGTAAAACATCGGCCCTTCATCGGGTAAATACCCGCGTCAAATTTCGAGCCGGACCCTTTAGAATACTCTAAGGAGCCAGGAATGGCTTAACTATTTGTTTTTCGTCGGGGATAGTCCATGCCGCGTTTGGCGAACAGTTTGAGCGGTGATTCTGAGCCCCTTCCGGAACGGCGAACAGTCAGCCCGGTGGAAGACGGATCGGAGAAATTTCGCCTGCTGGTCGAAAGCGTCAGGGACTACGCGATCATCATGCTCGATGTGAACGGCCGCGTGGTTGCCTGGAACCCGGGCGCCGAGCATCTCTTTGGCTACAGCGCCGAAGCGATTCTCGGACAGCATCTCTCCCGCCTTTATCCGGCGGGTGACCAAGAAATTGCGGCCGCGGAGCTCCAGAAGGCGGAATCGGAGAGTTACGAAAGCGAAGGCTGGCGCCTCCGGCGCGACGGCACGCGTTTTTGGGCTCACGCGCTGACGACCGCGCTGCGCGACCGGGAGGGACGGCACCAGGGTTTTGCCCGGATGACGCGCGACCTCTCGGAAAAACGGAGTGCGGAAGCCGCGCTAACCCGACAGGCGGCGCTGATCAACCTCGCGCTCGATGCCATCTTTGTCCACGATCTGGACCACAAAATAATCTTCTGGAATCGCGGCGCGGAGGAGCTTTACGGGTGGAAAGAAACGGAAGTCCTGGGGCGCTCGCCGCACGATCTCCTTGAAACTAAATTTCCTCTTCCGGTCGAGGAGATCAGAGCGGAGCTCTTGGCTAAGGATCGCTGGGAGGGCGAGATCACCCATAAAACCCGGAGCGGGCGAACGATCGACGTCACCAGCCGATGGTCGCTGCAGCGCGATGAGAATGGCAATCCGGCCGCGATCCTCGAAATCACCCGCGACATCACCGAGCGTAAGCGCGCGGAAGGCGAGTTGAGGAAGTTGGCCGCGGAACTGGAGCGGCGCGTTGCCGAGCGGACGACCGAACTACGCGCGGCGTATGACGAGCTGGAGGCGTTTGCCTACTCGGTATCCCACGACCTCCGCGCACCGTTGCGCGCGATGGGCGGACTCAGCCAGGCGCTTTTGGAGGATTACGCCGACCATCTAGACGAAACGGGAAAGGAATACGCCGAGCACATCCGCTCTTCCGCCGAGCACATGGACCGACTGATCCTCGACCTGCTCGCCTATAGCCGGTTGGGGCGCGAGCGCATCACGCTGTCGGCGATCCAGCTCGACGCGGCCGTCAAGCAGGCGCTGGCGCAAATCCGAGATGAAGTTCGGCGCTCGCATGCGTCGATCGCTATCGAAGAGCCGCTCCCGACGGTGATGGCGCATCGCCAGACGCTCGTGCAGCTGATCGTGAACCTCCTATCGAATGCGATCAAATTCGTGCGTGAAGGCGTCACGCCGACCGTGCGCGTGCGCGCGGAGACCGAGCGCGAGCGGGTTTGTTTGTGGGTCGAAGACAAGGGCATCGGCATCGCGCCGGAGCATCACGAGCGGATATTCAAGGTCTTCGAACGCCTACACGGGATCGAGGCCTATCCTGGCACCGGCATCGGCCTCTCGATCGTGCGCAAGGGCGCTGAGCGCATGGGCGGAAAAGCCGGGGTCGAATCGGCCCCCGGTCGGGGCAGCCGTTTCTGGCTGGAACTGCCGCTCGCGAAGCGGGAGGGCTGAAAATAATGCCAGCCGACAGCGCAACCATTCTCGTCGTCGAGGACCGGCCCCCGGACGTTCTTCTGATCCGGCGCGCCTTCATGAAGGCGCAAATCGTCAATCCTCTTCAAGTCGTCGCCGACGGCGAGGACGCGGTCGCTTATCTATCCGGGAGCGGCGCCTTCGTCGACCGCCAGACGCATCCGCTGCCGGCGTTGCTGCTTCTCGATCTGAAACTGCCGCGGAAATCGGGGCTCGAGGTGCTTTCATGGCTGCGCGCACAGCCTGATATCCGGCGCCTGCCGGTCGTCGTGCTCACTTCCTCGAAGGAGACTTCCGACGTGAACCGTGCCTACGAGCTGGGGGCGAATTCCTATCTATTGAAGCCGGTGACGTTCGAATCGCTGCTCAACATGATCAAGACCCTGAGACTGTATTGGATCGAAATGAACGAGCTGCCGAGCCTTTAAGCTTATGAACGCGTCGATCCTGCTCATCGATGACAATCCGGAAGACCGCAAGCTCGCCATGCGCGAGCTGCAGCGCCAGCTGACGGATGTCGATATCATCGAGGTCGGCGACGCCGCCGGATTCGACCGCGCCCTCAGCGCGGGAAACTTCGATCTCGTGATCACCGACTATCAGCTTCGCTGGGGCAACGGCCTCTCCGTGCTCCGCGCGGTGAAAGAACGCTACCCCTTCCGTCCGGTGATCTTTTTCACGGCCAGCGGCAGCGAAGAGATCGCCGTAGAGGCGATGAAAGCCGGGCTCGACGATTACGTCACCAAATCGGCGCGCCATTTCGGACGGCTCCCGCTCGCCGCGCGTTCGGCGCTCGAGCTGCATGAAACGCGGCTGGTGCTCCAGACCCTTTACCGCATGACGGCGGCACTCAACCGCGCAACCACGGTCGAAGAGGTGTGCGATGCCGCGCTCGATGCCGTGCAGGGCGTGCTCAAGGTGAACCGCGGCGCCATTCTTTTAGCGGACGGGAAGGGGGCGATGCGCTTCTGCGCCAGCCGCAATATCTCGCCGGACTTTCGCAGCGCGCTCGACGGCTTCTCGCCGTGGCCCGACGGCGACGGCCGCCCCGCGCGATTGATGATCACCGATCTGCTCCAGCACGACAGCTTCGAATTGCGCGAAGCGGCGCTCGCCGAGGGACTCCGCTCGGTCGGCTTCATCCCGATTGTGCTGCGCGAGAAGCTGGAAGGGATCTTTCTCGTCGGCTACAACTCGCCGCATTATTTTCGCGACAAAGAAGTCCGGCTGGTGGAGAACCTGGCGGTTCACGTCGCGTTCAGCGTGACGCGAATCTAACAAAGAGCTCCGTTCGGCTAAAAGGCTTGCGAAGAGAGATGATGAGAACTACTTGTACAGCTCTTTAAAAAACCCTTCCTTCTCCAGCTCGTTCAAGAACCTCATGTTGATGAAGTCTTCCGGCTTCTTGTCCTTGGCCGCCGGCACGCGCCGCCCGAGCTCTTCGACCGCGTAGCGGAAGCCCTGCATGTTCGGATAGGCGCGGCGGTCGGTCGTCTGCGCGTAGCTCGCGTAAGTCGCGTCCAGGATCTCGGGATCGGTGATCCGTAGATACTTCGCCATGACTTTCTTGGCGCCCTCTTTGTTCGTCAGGGCGTAGTGAATGCCCGCGATAAAGCCTTTCAAATAATTTTTCACCGCCTGCGGATTTTCCCGAATGAAGCGGTCGGTGGTCTCGACGACCTGCTGCGGATAGGGAATGGAAAGCTCCGCAAGATTGACGAGCACGTTGTAGCCTTGCTTCTTCGCCGTGATATCGAACGGCGGCGCGATGATCGTCGCGTCGATCGTGCCGGCGACGAGCGCCTGAAAGCGCGTCGGCTGCGCGCCGATCTGGATGATCGTCACGTCTTTCGCCGGGTTGAGTCCGACTTTTTCGAGCAAAAGCCGCACGGCGGTATCGGTATTGGAGCCGAAGCGGCTGATCGCAAGCTTTTTTCCCCTGAGCTGATCGAGGCTCGTGATCGCCTTGCTCGTCACGAGATTGTACGGCAGCGTGTTGATGTAGCCGGCGACGACGATCGTATCCGCTCCGGCGGAGCGCGAGGCGATCGTTACGGGCCCCGAGGTCGTCGAAACTTTGATCTCGCCGGCCATCGACGCCTGCGCGAGCAGCGAGCCGCCTTCGAAGAGGACCAACCGCGCATCGATGCCGTATTTCTGGAACATGCCGGCGTCCTTCGCGATGAAGGGATGGATCAACGCCGCCGACATGCCGGCGACGCCCACCATCACGGTCGTCTGGCCTTGCGCCGAAACCGGCGGAGAAAACACCGCAGCGGAAAGAAGCAGCGCGCAGCCGGAGACAAGTAATGTTTTCATGAGAACTCCCTTGCGAAGCTCTATTTGAAAGGCGAATGGCTGTCAATCATCGGCGGAAAACGCTCTAGAAGACTACGGTCTTTTCCAGTAATGGGTTGAACGTGGCAGCATCCGACCCGCCGGTTCGAAAAAGCTATCAAGCGCACTCCGCCAGCACGACGCTCCGCGCGCATCTCATCCGGCTTGTTTTGGTAACGCTACTACCGCCGTTGGTTTTTTCAGCCCTGGTTTTTTACCTTTTCGCCCGCGACGAGCGCGCGGCACTGCAGAGCGGAATGACCGAGACCGTGCGCGCGCTCAGGCAGGCGGTCGATACCGAGCTCAAGAGCAACGTCAATACGCTCGAAGCGCTGGCGAGCTCGGAGCTGCTCGACCGCGGCGATTTGCAAGGCTTCTACCGCATGGCCAAGCGCGCGCTTGCGAGCCAGGAGGGCTGGAAGACGATCATCCTCCATGACCCCTCCGGGAGAGAGCTGTTCAATCTGCTCACGCCGTTCGGCGCGGCGCCCGGCTCGGCGATCGAGCGCAAGGCTTTCAACGAGGCGCTGCGAACGAAAAGTCCCGCGTTCGTAGGTTTCGTGCAGAGTCCCCGCACTGGCCGCGTCGTTGCGCTGCGAGTGCCGGTGCTTCGCGGTGACGAGGTCAAATACCTCCTTACTGCCGCCATCGATACGGAAACTTTTTCGGGCATTCTGGTGAAGCAGGGGCTGTCCCGTGGATTTGCAGCCACACTGTACGATCAGAACAAGACCATCATCGCGAGAGTCCCCGACCCGGGGAAGTTTATCGGCAGCCGCGTCCCAGAGATTCTCGATCGCATCGATGGCCGGGAGCGCGAAGGCTGGACCAAAGGACAAAACGCGCAGGGCAGGAACAGTTACGCGGTCTTTAGCCGCTCGGAGATCTCCGGCTACACGATCGCGCTCGTCGTGCCGGCCGCGGCAATCGAAGGACCGCTCCGCCGGTCGCTCTCTGCCGTCGCAGCCGCGGGGCTGATCTTCCTCGCTTTGGGCATTTCGCTGGCGGTTGCGATTGGTCGCAGGATTTCCGAGCCCATCAAATCTGTGATGTTGTCGGCGGAGGCGATCGGCCGGGGCGGTCCGGCCGCTGCTCTGCCGCCCTCCTCGGTTGTGGAAGTCGAGACGCTCAGGCGCTCGATTGAAGACTCCGGTCGTTTGCTCGAAGAGCGCCGGCAAATCGAACAGGCGCGCTGGGAATCAGAGCAGCGCTTCAGCGCGATCTGCAACCAGGTGACCGTCGGGATAGTGCAGTGCGAGATCGACGGACGATTCTTGCTCGTAAACGACGGCTACTGCAAAATCGTCGACCGCCTAGGCGATGAGCTTCGGGAAATGAGGATGGAGGAGTTGATCCATCCCGACGATGTGCCGCTTTATCGCCAGCAGATGGAGCGCCTCGTTTCCGAAGCGCGCCGCAGCCCGGTCGAAATGCGCTACGTGCGCCCAAACGGCACGCACGTTTGGGTGAGCAGCGACATGTCGCTCGTCAGCGACGCGGAGGGACGGCCTCAATATTTCGTCGCCGTCGCGCAGGACATCAACGACCGAAAGCGCGCCGAGGAAGAGCTTTACCGGTTGAAGGACGACTTGGAAAAACGCGTCGCCGCGCGCACCGAAGAGCTCACCCGCACCAACACCGAGCTATTTCGCACTCTGGATCAACGCGAGAAGCTTGAGGCTCAGCTGCGCCAGGCGCAGAAGATGGAGGCGGTCGGCGCGCTCGCAGGCGGCATCGCGCACGATTTCAACAACATCCTCGGCATCATCGCCGTGCACGCCTCGGCGCTGCGCAACGTGCCGGCTGAGGCGCCGGACGCGGCGGAGAAAGGCGCCGCCATTCTCGACGCCTCGCAGCGCGGCGCCGCTTTGGTCCAGCAGCTGCTCACCTTCGCCGAGGAAAGGGCCGCCGAGCACAAGGCGGTCGCTCTCAACACCCTGGTCTCGGATCTCATGAAAATGATGGTGAACACGTTCCCGCGCTCGATCGCTTTCGCGCTCGACCTCGACCCCGGTCTGCCGGCGATTTTCGGAGATCAAACACAGTTGGAGCAGGCGCTGATCAACCTCTCGCTCAACGCGCGCGACGCCATGGTCGAGGGAGGTGGAAGACTCACAATCCGGACGGTGCGCATCGGCGGCGAAGAACTGCGCCGTGCGCATCCGGACGCGGCCGCCAAAACGTACGTCGGAATCGAAGTGTCCGATACCGGCGAGGGCATGGACGAGCAGACGAAAGAACGGCTGTTCGAGCCCTTTTTCACGACCAAAAAAGATCTCGGCGGGACAGGACTGGGTCTTCCGGTAGTCTATGGCATCGTTGCCGGCCATCGCGGGATCATCGACGTCGAAAGCGCGAAGGGCAGGGGTACGACATTCCGAATTTATCTGCCGGTGCGCTCGACGGCCGAGGCCGGCGGGAGAACGATGGAGCGCGCCGTTCTCGCCGGCCGCGGCGAGGGCATTCTGATCGTCGAGGACGAAAAGAACCTATTAGGGCTGGTCGAAACCGTCTTGAAAAAAAACGGCTACGACACGTTCACCGCCGTTCACGGCGAGCAGGCGGTGGATGTCTACCGCCGGCATAAGGAGGAAATCGATCTGGTCTTGCTCGATCTCGGTCTGCCGGTGATGGACGGGCGGGAAGTTTACGAGCAACTCAAACGAGAAGAGCCACAGGTCACCGTGGTGATCTCGACTGGCTATCTCGATCCGGAGGTCCGCATCGATCTGGTCAAGCGGGGCGTCAACGGCTTCATCCAAAAACCGCTGACGCCGCAGGCGGTGCTGCAAAAAATAAGAGCGGTCCTCGATCGCAGAAAAATCATCCGGGGACGAAGAACAGACGTGCTGGCGAGTTGAAGAGTCGTGTAGGCGGGTTTTAAACCCGCGCGACTATTTTTATGCCGCCTTGCCTTTTTTCTTCTGCTGGATGACCCAGAAAATCCGCTCGGGGCTGAGCGGCAAGTCGTAAACCCGGGCGCCGATCGCATCGGCGACGGCGTTGCCGATCGCCGCGGGCGTCGGGGCTAGCCCCGGCTCGCCGAGGCCTTTGGCGCCGTAGGGCCCTTGGGGCTCGGGACATTCGACAATGATCGGGATCATCTCGGGCAGATCGAGGGCGGTGACCAGGTGATAATCGAGGAACGAGGGGTTGCGCACCTTGCCGTTCTGATCGATCACGAGGTGCTCGTGCAGCGCGGAGCCGATGCCCATGGCGAGGCCGCCTTCGATCTGCGCCGCGCAGTTGAGCGGGTTGATCGCCTTGCCGACGTCGTGCGCGGCCGACATCTTCAATAGGCGCGCGCGGCCGGTCTCCTCGTCGACGGCGACGATCGCCGCCTGGGTCGCGTACATGTAAAAGGCGGAGGCATTGTCGCTGTGGCCGGTTTCCAGGTCTAGGTCCTTTGCCAGCTGGTAGGTGTACGAGGCTTCGCCGCGCACGGTGCCCTCGGCGCCGAGTTTCCGCCGCACGACTTCGGCGACCGTGAGCGACATCTCGGGATGATGCTTTAAGAAAATCTTCCCGTCGGCGAACGCGAGTTCTTCTTTCTTGCCCTCGAGCATCGGCGCCGCCAGCGCGGCGAGCTTCTCGCGCGCGTCGATCGCAGCGCCTTTGACGGCGTTGCCCATGTGGTATGTGCTGCGGCTCGACGTCGTCGAAGCGTCGTAGGGAATCACGTCGGTGTCGAGCGGCGCGGTGCGCACTTTCTCCATCGGCATCTTCAGCTCTTCGGCGGCGATCTGCGACAGAATCGTGTTGCAGCCTTGCCCGATCTCGACCGTGCCGGCGAGAACGGAGACATCGCCCTTGGCGTTGACGATCACTCCCGCGCTCGAGGTCGTCGGCGAGCGCGTCGGTTTCTGGATGCAGGCGAGTCCTTTGCCGATCTTCAGGCCTTTCACGCGCGAGCCCGGCAGCGCATCGACTGTCTTGCCCCACTCGATCGCCTCGGCCGCCTTTTGCAGAGTTTCTTTGAGCCCCACGCTGTGGAGCTCTTCGCCCCAGTAGGCGACGTCGCCCTCGACGAAGACGTTTTGCAGGCGGAACGCGAGCGGGTCCATGCCGACGCGGCGCGCGAGCTCGTCGGTGTGCTGCTCGACCGCCCAGGCGCCCTGTGGAATGCCGTAACCGCGATACGATCCGGCAACGGGCAGATTGGTGTACACCGCGTAGCCGTCGACCTTCACGTTGGGAATGCGATAGGGACCGGGCGCCGGAAGGCTGCCGCGGATGCATACCGTCGGGCTTTTCTCGGCGTACGCGCCGCCGTTCCAGTAGATCGTCATCGCGCGCGCGGTGATCGCGCCGCTTTTCTTCACGCCGGTCTTCACCTGCACGATGGCGCCGTGGCGCGTGAGCGTCGAGATGAACGTCTCCTCGCGGTTGAATTTGACGCGCACCGGGCGGCCGTTCGTTTGATAGGCGAGCGCCACCGCGATCGGTTCGAGCTTGAGGCCCCCTTTCGAGCCGAAGCCGCCGCCCTGCAGAGGATTGATGAAGCGAATGTTTTCCTTCGGCATGTCGAGCGCCTCGGAGATCTCGTGCAGGGCGCGAAACGGCGCGTCGTTGGCGACCCAGATGGTCACGCGGCCGCTCGCCGGATCGACCTGCGCGTGCGCCGAATGCGGCTCAATCGCCGCGTGCTGGATGATCGGCACCGTATAGCGCTCTTCGAGCACGATGTCCGCTTCGCGGAACCCCTGCTCAACGTCGCCGGTGCGAAGCTTGAAGTGCTCGGACACGTTCGGGCCGGCGCCGGGGGTGATGAAAGCCATCTTCCGGTAGCTCGCGAAATTCTCGTGGATCGCGACGGCGTCGGGCCGCGCCGCGTCTTCCGGCGAGGTGTAAACCGGGAGATCCTCGTACTCAACTTCGATCAGCCGCACCGCCGCCTCGGCCGTGTCCTCGTCGACGGCGGCGACCGCCGCGACCGGCTCGCCGATGTAGCGAACTTTGTCCTGCGCGAGGAACGGCTTGTCGCGGATCGACTCGCCGTGAATCCAAGGGGCGTCTTTGCCGGTGACGACGGCGACGACGCCGGGATGCCGCTTCGCTTTCTCGGTGTCGATGCGCTTGATCTTCGCGTGCGCATTGGAGCTGAAGAGGACTTTGCCGTAAAGCATGTTCGGCAGGACGAGATCGTAGCCGTAGACCGCCTCGCCGGTGACTTTCTCGTCGGCGTCGATGCGCGTGACCGGTTTTCCTACGACGGTGAGATTTTCCATGCAGCGGCTTCCTTATTGCTTGTATTTTGCGATCGATGTAGGGGCGATTCGCTAAGCGCCCCTACGGAATCAATAAAACTAGCGGCGTGCCCGCAGCTCGCGGCCGGCGTCCTGCACCGCCTTGACGATCTTGGCGTAGCCGGTGCAGCGGCATAGATTGCCGGAGATCGCGAAGCGGATGTCTTCTTCGCTCGGGTCGGGGTTCTCGTCGAGCAGCGCTTTCGACATCATCAGCATGCCCGACGTGCAATAGCCGCACTGCACGCCGCCGTCCTGGACGAAGGCGCGCTGCACCGGGTGCAGCTCGGGGCCGATCTTCAATCCTTCGATCGTCACGATATCCGCGCCGTCGAGCTCGCCGGAAAAGATCAAACAGGAATTGACCGCCTTGCCGTTCAAGAGCACGGTGCACGCGCCGCAGTCGCCGGTGCCGCAGCCTTCTTTGGTGCCCGTGAGCCCGATCTCGTCGCGCAGGAGATCGAGCAACAATCGATGCGACGGGACTTCGAGATCGGTTTTTTTGCCGTTGAGTGTAATCTGAATCTTTTTTTTCATGGATGCCCCAATTCTGCTTTCAATATCTCCGGTCGCGCCGCTCGACCCATGACGCCGGCTCGCCCGCCGCGGCGTTCAGCAGCGCGCGCTTGGTGTTCACGCGGACCATCTCTCTTCTGTAGTCCGCCGATGAGCGCACGTCGCTGATCGGTTTCGACTCCGCCGCCGCTTCGGCGCCGGCTTTCTCGGCCAGTTCTTCCGTGATCGGCTGATTCTCCAGCAGCGCCTCCGCGCGGCGCGCGCGCATCGGCGTGGGCGAGACCGCGCCAAGCGCGATGCGGGCCTTCTGACACGTCTTTCCGCCGTTCAAGACCAGCGCGACGGCGACGCCGACATAGGCGAGATCCATCATCTCGCGCGGCGAGAATTTAATATAATCGCCGCGGAGCGACGGGCTCACCGGCGGAATCACGATCGCGGTCAGAATCTCCTCGGGAGCGAGCACCGTCTGGCCGGGGCCGCGAAACATCTCCTCGAGCGGAATCGTGCGCTCGCCGCTCAAGCCCGCGATCGTTGCCTTGGCCTCGAGCGCGATCAGCGCCGGCGCGACGTCCGCCGAGGGGGTCGCGTTCGCCATGTTGCCGCCGATGGTCGCGCGGTTGCGGATCTGGATCGAGCCGACCTCGGCCGCGCTGCGCGCGAGAAACGGGTATTTCTTCAGCACGACCGGCGAGGTCTCGACTTCGCGCATCGTCGTCAGCGCGCCGATCGTCACGGCGCCGTCGCTCTCTTCGCGGATGCCCGTAAGGCCGGGAATGCGTTTGAGGTCGACGACATACTTCGGCTTGAAGCCTTTTTCCTTCACCGCGATAACGAGATCGGTGCCGCCGGCGAGAAAACGGCCGCCGGGGCCTTTTTCTTTCGCGAGCATGCTCGCTTCCTTGAGTGACTTGGGCTGGAAGATTTCCAGAGGTTCGGGGCGCTTCATCTTATGGAAGACTCCGTGATCGAGGAGAACTTATGGAGTAAGAGTTTTCTATAACATACGCATACACCCGTTTCCACTTCCGCCATTGACAGGCGGGAAAGTTCCGCCTAATAAAAGCGGCGGGACTCCGACGCGATGAAAAATCACTTGGGGATGATCCGCTGGAGCAGATCGATCGCCGCCGTCGTTCTCGCCGCCGCGCTCGCGCCGGTTGCCGCCGGCTCGCAAAGTCAGAGCCTCGTCGAGCAGGCGCGCAAAGAGGGCGAGGTGGTGTTTTACTCCACCATGTCAGTGTCGGTATTCGAGATTTTTCAACGGGCGGCGAGAGAAAAGTACCCGTTCATCAACTTCCACCACATCTATCTCGCCTCGTCGCGCCAGGCCGCGCGCGTGATGCTCGAAGCGCGCAGCGGCAAGGTCCAGGCGGACGTCGTCGGCAACAGCCTGGAGGGAATGACCTACTACCGCGATCAGAAAATCATCGGGCGCTATGAATCGCCGGAAGCCAAGGCGCTGATCGAGGGCAGCGTCGACCCGGAGCGCTTCTGGTTCGGTATTACCACCGATTTTCTCGTCACCGCCTACAACACTCGCCTGATCACGCGCGCGAAGGCGCCGAAAAGCTACGACGAATACCTCAACCCCGAGTTCAAGGGCCAGATGGCCAACAACAGCAGCGTGCCGTACCCGCTCACCGGCATGATGAGTCTCCGCGGCGCGGAGCAGGCGCGGGCCTATGTCAAACGGCTGGAGCAGCAGAATGTTCGGCCGGTCGAAGGGTACACGCACATCAGCAACCTGCTCGCGGCCGGCGAATACCCGATGGCGATATTCATGCAGGTCTCCAAGATCGAGGAGCTGAAGAAAAAGGGGGCGCCGGTAGACTGGCTGCCCGGCGCGCCGACCTTCGCCACGCTATCCACCATTGGCCTCGTCCAGAATTCGCCGCACCCGGCCGCCGGCCGGCTGCTGATCGATTTCTTTCTCTCCGCCGAAGGGCAGCAGGCGCTGGCCCGCGCGGGAAAGATCCCGCTCAGAAAGAACGTCAAGACGCCGGCCAAAGCGATCGACGATCTTATAGCGGGCGGCAACCTGCACGTAGTCAAGCTGATCGGCGATTACAGCGAGGCGATGAAGGCCTATCAGCAGCTCATGGGGCTCAAATCGTGACGTTAGGCATCGTTTTAATATTATCAGTTGTTTTCGTCTCCGCCGCCGCGTCGCCGCAAGCGCGCGGCGCACAGGCGCAGAAGGTTCGGCTCTCCTATTCCAGCCGGAGCAACTCGGTGACGCCGTTCCAGGTCGCGGCGCTGAAGGGCTTCTACAAAGAAGAGGGGCTCGAGGTCGAGATGATTCAAGTCAATCCACGCCTCGGCGCCATGGCGGTCATGAACGGGGACCTCGATTTCACCACCACCTTCGGCAGCACGCTCCGCGGCGTGCTTCAGGGGCTGCCGCTCCGATTCGCCGCCGTGTCGGTGAAAAAATCGGAGCACTTCTTGATCGCGCGCAGAGAGATCAAAGACGTGCAGGAGCTCAAAGGCAAAAAGATCGCCGTCTCGACGCTGCTCGGCACCGACCAGATCGCGGCGGAGGAGATCGCGCGCTCCAAGGGCTTCAACCCCGCGCTCATGCAGCCGATCGCCGTCGGCGACGCGCCGCTGCGCGCGCAGGCGCTCCGCAGCGGGATCGTCGACGCGAGCTCGATCTCCTCGCCGCACGACATGATGCTGAAAGACGAAGGCTTCAACGTCCTCGGCGGCCCCGAGGACATCAAATACGCGCTGCCGACCTCCGGCGTCGCCGTCGCCGTTAAATTCCTCCAGGATAAGCCGCAGCTCGTGAAGCAATTTCTTCGCGCGCTCTTGAAAGCGCACCGCTTCGTATTCGAGAATCGCGCCGAGACGATCCAGATCATGACGCGCTGGCTGAGCCAAACGCCCGAGGTCGCGGCGCACTCCTACCAGCTCGAGCTCGTTTCGCTCGCGCGCAACGGCGAGATCACCGACTACGAATGGGAGCGGCTCACCGAAGGCAAGAAGCCGCTCGCCGAAGTGCGCGACTTCACCTTGCTGCGCCAGGCGCAAAAGGAATTGGGTATTCGACAATAGAACTTCCGGGTTATAACATAACGTGCCATGTAGGGCGGTTCGCGAACCGCCCTACGAAAGACAAAAGGACGACATCATGAAAGTCACACCAGGGGCGAAGATGAAACCAGCCGATGCGAAGGCGGCCGTCGATGCGCTTTACGGCAAAGTCGCCGCCCGCTGGGAAGAGCGCGTGACGCGCTCGCCGTTCATGGAGCAGCTCATGGCGGGGAAGCTCCCGCTCTCGACGATCCGCCTCTTCTTCAAAAACTGGGGCGCGTGGACGATCGAAATCAACACGCTGACGGCCTGCTCGTACCAACGGTTCCTGCCGTTCTTCAAGACGCACCGCGAGCTGATGGCGCCGCTCGGCGAGAAGATCGCCGATGAATTCATGCATCCCAAGCCGCCGGGACACTATCTCGTCATGATGCAGACCGCCCAGGCGCTCGGCATCACCGAAGAGGAGGTCTTCACCCAACCGCTGCTGTCGGAGTTCCGCGCCAAGATCGATTTCATGCGCGGCGTCATGTACGAGGGCACCGCGGCCGAGTGGTATTCCTGCGTGACCACTGAAGAGCGCATCGGCCACTGGGCGGGCGACTGGTTCAAGGCGCTCACGACGCACTATGGCTTCTCCAAGGAGCAGGCAACTTATTTTTCGACGCATCACGAGGCCGACCTCGAAGAGCACGAAGAAGGCGTCATGGGCCACGGGCAGTTCAACCGCACCGTGCTCCAACGCCTGCTCGAAGACGGCGTGGCGGAGGAGCGCCCGACCTACGGCATGGAGTACTGCGCGCTTACTTCCGTCGATCTTCACGCCGTCATGCAGCGCACCGCTCTTAAAGAGGCGGAGCGGCTGAAGGCAAAATAGAGTTATTGCGAAAACAGATAATCCGTGACGTGTCGGGCGGGTTTGAAACCCGCTCGACCCAAATTCACAGCGAGGGAGAACATGAAATGAAGTTCGCGTCCGTGAAACCTGATGATCTCGCGATTGTTCGCGAGAACGAGATGATCATGCTCGGCGATGCGCTTCCGAAGGGCGCGACCATGCTCGACCTCATCGCGCGCTACGGCGAGCTGCGTTCGTCGATCGCCGCTGCGGCCGAGAAGGGCAAGCGCGTGCCGCTCGATTCGACGCGCCTCAAGGCGCCGGTCGAGAATCCGTCCAAGATCTGGGCGGCGGCGACCAACTACAAGCGCGGCAGCGAAGGGCTCGGCGACGCGCGCGGCCGCGGCACCGCCGACACGGCGACGCCCGGGGAGATTTTGGAGAAATGCTTCTTGAAGCCGCCGTCCGCCATAGTCGGCCCCGAAGATGCGGTCGTGATTCCGCCCGGCGCCGGCAACGTCTTTCCTGAGCTCGAGCTCTGCGTCGTGATCGGCAAGAAGGCGCGGAATCTAAAAAAGGAAGAAGCCTTCGGCGCGATCTTCGGCTACACGATCATTCTCGACATGACCGCCCGCTCGTACGGCTCGGGGAAAGGACTCCCGGGAAGCCGCTGCGTGCGCAAAGGCTTCGAGACCTTCGCGCCCGTAGGGCCGTGGATCACCACGCTGGACGAGATTCGCGATCCGGAAAATCTCTCGATGCGCCTCTGGGTCAACGGCGAGCTGCGCCAGTCGGCGCGCACCGACGCGATGGTCAATGGCGTCGCCGAGCTCGTGAGCTTTCTCTCGCAGGTGTCGACGCTGGTCCCCGGCGATTTGATCGCGACCGGCAACCCCGACTCGCCCGCCTTCCAGCAGCAGCTCGCCCCCGGCGACACGATGAAGGCGGAGATCGAAGGGATCGGCGCGATGAATCTAAAAGTGGCGTGAAGTTCCAAACGAAGAACATATCCCGCGCGAGAAATTTCAATCACCTCTCCGGCCGGTGGCAGACGACCTCGACGTTGTGGCCGTCCGGGCCGATGACGAAGGCCGCGTAGTAACTGGGATGATAATGCGGCCGGGTTCCCGGCGCGCCGTTGTCCTTGCCTCCGGCGGCGAGCGCCCGCCGATAGAACTCGTCGACCTGAGCGCGAGTGTCCGCCACGAAGGCGAGGTGCAGCGGCAGCGGCTTGCCTTCCGCCTTGCCGAGCCAGAGCGAAGCCTTCCCGCGCTGTCCCAGCCCGACGGCGTGGGGAAGTTCTAATACGACATCGGCACCCAAAGGTGCGAGCGCCTCAAGGAAAAAGGTCTTGCTCGCTTCGAGATCGCTGACGCGGATGCCGATATGGTCGAACATGGCGGCTCCTTTCGGGCGCTCTTACCATCCGGAATTAATACTACTATACTAACCGCTGCGACCCGCAAGCCGCTCTTTTCCATCCGGGGGGCGTCAATGGCGACGATTCGCAGAGAGATTCAAATCTCGCGTAATAAAGAATTCGTCTGGGACGCGATCCGCGACGTCGGCGCCATTCACAAGCGTCTGGTGGCGGGCTTCGTCGTCGATTGCAAGCTCGAAGGCGACTGGCGAACCGTGACGTTCGCCAACGGGATGGTCGTGCGGGAGCTCATCGTCGATGTCGATGACGAGACCTGCCGGCACTCCTGGGCGGCGCGCACCGAGGCCCTCACGCACTATAACGCGTCGGTGCAGGTCTTCTCCGAGGGTCCGGACCGGTGTCGGGTCGTCTGGATCGCCGACCTGATGCCCAACGACATCGCGCCGACGATCGCGGCAATGATCCAGCAGGGTCTCGACGCGATGAAAAAAACGCTCGAAAACGGTCCGGCCGGCGGCTAAAGTAAGGCGGCGACTTCCAATCTGCGCCTGATCCCTTTTGTTGACAACCCGGCCTCGGTTGGCGGAGTATTGCAGCCGTCCGGAAAGGAGCATTCGATGACTCATAAATCGCTTTACGAGCGCCTCGGCGGCTATGAAGGCATCACCGCTTTTGCCGACGAGCTGCTGCAGCGCCTGCGCGGAGACGCTCAGCTGGGACGCTTCTGGCAGCATCGCGGCGACGATGGCATCGCGAGAGAAAAGCAACTGCTGGTCGATTATCTGTGCGCTGTCGCGGGCGGTCCGATGTACTACATCGGCCGCGATATGAAGATCTCGCACAAAGGCATGAAGATCAGCGAAAGCGATTGGTCGATCTTCCTCGGCCATGCGGCCGCGACGATGGAAGCCTTGCGCGTGCCCAAGAACGAATGCGACGAGATCGTCGCTTTCGTGTTGGGCTTAAAAGGCGATATCGTCGAGGCGTAGCGGCTGGCGAAAAAAAAGGCCCGGGCGATTTCCCTCGCCCAGGCCTTTTTATCTGAGACTCTAAAATACCTTACTTCACCTTAGGCCGCACCAATTTACCGATCGGCTTCCCGACCGGCTCGCCGTCGCGCATTTGCACGTGGCCGCGGACGATGGTGGCGACCGGCGCGCCCTTGTATTTCCAGCCGTGCCAGGGGCTCGGCTTGTTTTTGCTGTGGAGCTTGTTGACGTCGATCGTGCCTTCCTTGTTCATGTCGACGATCGTCACGTCGCCGTCGGAGCCGAGGCGGATCGCGCCTTTCTGCGGATAGATCTGCCACACCTTCGCGGGGTTCTCCGAAGTGATCTTGGCGTAGTGGTTGAGCGACATGCGCCCTTTGTTCACTTCCGTCAGCAGCACCGGCACGGCGGTCTCGACGCCGCAGAAGCCGGAGATGCAGTCCCAGATCGCCGGCTTGGTCATCTTGCCGTAGATGTCCGAGCCTTTCTCTTCCAGCGTGTGCGGCGAGTGGTCGGTCGCGATCATGTCGATGTAGCCGTTCAAGAGCCCGTCCCACAGGACCTCGCCGTGGTCGCGCGTGCGCACCGGCGGATTCATCTTGAGCAGCGGGCCGACCTTCTCCATATCTTTGGGCTCGCGGAGCAGATAGTGCGGGCCCGTCTCCGCGGTGACGCGGAGGCCTTTCGCTCTGGCCTCCTTCACCATCGCCGCCGCCTGCTTGGAGCTCATATGGTAGACATGGAGCTTGGTGTTGAACATCTCGGCGAAGAAGAGCGCGTGCGCGACCGATTCCGCCTCGCAGATCGCCGGGCGGGACTGCTCCCAATAGACGGGGTCGTTCTTTCCCTCCGCCTTCAATTTATTAGTGTAGTACGCCATGATCTGGCGGTTCTCGGCATGGATGCCAAGCGGCAGGCCTGACTTCGCGATATTGGCGAACGCCTCCAGGCACATGCCGTCGTCGGGGAAGGGGAGGTTGCCGATCGTCTCGCCGAAAAAGATCTTGTAGCCGATGACGCCGGCCTCGGCCATGGGCAGGATGTCGCCCGCGTTCGTCTGTACGACGACGCCGAAGAAGGCGTAATCGGTCAGGAACTTGCCCTCGGCGATCTTGATCTTCTCTTTCACCTTTTCCGCGTCGGCCGTCGGCGGCTGGACATTGGGCATGTCCATCACCATCGTCACGCCGCCGCACACGGCCGCCGTCGATCCGGTGGTGAAGTCCTCTTTATGCCCGAGACCGGGCTCGCGGAAATGCACGTGGCCGTCGATGATGCCGGGAAGGATGTGATTTCCCTTGGCGTCGATCTCCTCGTTGCCCTTCGGCAGGCTGTCGTCGGTGCCGATGGCGGCAAACTTGCCGTCTTTGATCGCGACGCCGCCCTTAAAGGTCTCTTCCGGCGTCACCACCTGCCCGTTTTTAATCACTAGATCCGCGTTCATCGTGCTCCTTCCTCGCTTCGTTACGTCAATAAAAAATGGAGGCGACGCACTCCGCCTCCACCCTCTTGCATTCTCGTTTTTTTACGTATAAAAGTGCCGATTCGAAAGGAACCTATCCGATCATCCGCGCCTTGTCAAGAAACTGGAACCGTCCTTGAACTCTATGGCAAATTTTGAAAATATTGAATACGATAAAATCTGTCTTAGGTTTATAGACTATCGGAATTTTACAATGTCTTTAGGAGGAACTCATGCCCATTAAGCTACAATCCGTCGGGTTGCGGATGGAATACTATCAGCCGCGCACCGGCGGCCGGCTGTTGGCGCTCGAAAACGTCAACCTCTCGGTCGACGAAGGGGAGTTCGTCACGATCGTCGGCCCCTCGGGGTGCGGCAAGACCACCTTCATCAACATCGCCGACGGGCTGCTGAAGCCGACCGGCGGCAAGATCGTGCTCGACGGCAAGGAAGTGAAAGGCCCCGGTATGGACCGCGCGATGGTCTTTCAGGACGCCTGCCTGTTGCCGTGGCGGACGGTTCTCAAGAACGTGCTCTTCGGCCTCGAATGCCGCGGCCGCGGCAACACGCCGGCGGACAAAGACCGCGCGCTCCAGTTCATCAAGCTGGTCGGCCTGGCGGGTTTCGAAGATCACTACCCGCACGAGCTTTCCGGCGGCATGCAGCAGCGCTGTAACCTGGCGCGCGCCCTCACGGTCGATCCCGAGGTCTTGATCATGGACGAGCCGTTCGCCGCGCTTGACGCGCAGACGCGCGAGATCATGCAGCTGGAATTGCTGCGCATCTGGCGCGAGGCGAAAAAGACGGTCTTGTTCATCACGCACCAGATTAACGAGGCGATCTACCTGGCGGACCGCGTGATCACGTTCTGCTCGCGGCCGGGGCGCGTAAAGGATACGCTTAAAATCGATCTGCCGCGTCCGCGTCCTCTGGCCGTCAAGCGCAGCAAGCAGTTCCTCGAGTACGAGGATTACCTGTGGAACCAGATCGAGGAAGAGGTCCGCAAAACGATGGTCGCGGACCAGCTGGTGCACGATATCAACTCCGCGGGGTAGCCCGGGGGCGTAAAAAAGGATTGTATCTCAGGTGCAAGGGCCCGGCCGCGCCGGCGTACGTGAGAAGCGTGCGCCGCGGTGGCCGGGCTTTTCCGCACCCCGGACCCATAAGGTTGACCGGCCTGAATTTCCTTAAGGATTTTTGAGATCAAAAATTTAATGGGACGTTTCATCAACGCCCAGACGCTGATTCTCCTCGGCTGCTCGCTGTTCGTGCTTTATCTGGCGGGCATTCCGCTGGTTATGCTGCTTTACGGCAGCATCCGCAGCGCGCCGATCGGCGAGCCCGGCGCCGCCTACACGATTCAGAATTACGTCAAGGCCTACTTCGACCGCGAGTTTTATCTCCTCTTCTGGAATTCAATCAAATACGCGACCGGAACATGTCTGGTCTCTTTTGTGATCGGAACCTATCTCGCCTGGGTCAACGAGCGCACCAACACGCCGTTCAAAAAGCTTTTCATGGTGATGGCGCTGATTCCGTTCATTATTCCGGGTATTTTGAGCACGATCGCCTGGATTCTCCTTTTGAGCCCGAAGATCGGACTCATCAATCTGGCCGTAAAAGGAGTTCTGGGACTGGAATCGTCGCCCTTCAATATCTACTCGATGGGCGGCATGATCTGGGCCGAGGCGATTCACCTCTACCCGCTCGTGTTTCTGTTGATGTCCGCGTCGTTCCGCAACATGGATACCTCTCTCGAAGAGGCGGCGCTCACCGCGGGCTCGAGCACATTTACGACGCTGCGGCGAGTGACGTTGCCGCTCATGCGCCCGGCGATGTTCGGCGTGCTTCTGGTCATGTTTGTGCGCGGCATCGAAGCGTTCGAGGTGCCGGCACTGGTCGGGGTGCCGGCGAAGATCTCGGTCTTCACGACCAAGATCTTTCTCGCCATCCATCAGTTCCCGTCGGATTTCGGCCTCGCCGGCGCCTATGCCGTGACGCTGCTCGTGATCAGCGGCGGCGGCGTGTTCGTCTATCAGAAGATGACGCGCAAGGAAGAGCGCTTCGCGACGGTGACCGGCAAAGGCTACCGCCCGCGCGTGATCGATCTCGGCCCCTGGAAATGGCTCACGTTCGGGACCTCCTTCCTGATCTTCTTGTTGGCGGCCAGTCGCCCAGTCTGCATCGTCTGCTGGTCGTCTCTCATCCCGTACTACGGCATCCCGTCCACAGAG
>Ga0075423_10000184_pt1 | contig 43763 bp, 39 predicted proteins | sample SoiMethybrSBSTD2_FD_80114 | JGI IMG/M metagenome (GOLD analysis project Ga0075423, IMG submission 80114) | Bulk soil microbial communities from a Populus tree surrounding site in Tennessee, USA - Soil MetaG P. TD hybrid SBSTD2 | ecosystem: Environmental > Terrestrial > Soil > Tree plantation... | reverse complement strand
GACCGGCCTCCTGGCATTGCCCGACGCGCAGTATCGCGATCCAGGCCGCACCGCTGCGTTTTGGGTCGAGCTTCAATGACGTCTCGAAATGCTGCCGGGTGTGGCTGCGGTCGCTTTCGCGGACGGCCGTCCTCCGAACGAAGTGTCGATGGTGAACAACTTCGATCTCGAAGCATCGCCGACGCCGCCGGGACAGTCGCAGCCGACGGCACCGTGGGTGGCGGTCTCGCCCGAGTACTTCCGCCTGTTGGGACTTACGCTGGTACAGGGACGCCTGCTCGACGAGCGTGACACGCAGCAGAACAGCGACCCTGTGGTCGTGGTCGATCGCGCATGGGCGCAACGATTCTTCCCCAATGGGAACGCTGTCGGCGCGCGCTTCCATGAAGGCGGTTGTGCCCGCTGTCCCTGGCTGACCGTCGTCGGCATCGTGAGCGATGTCAAGTACGCGGGGCTGGACGGACCCGCCGACGGCACCGTGTACTGGCCCCTGAATCGATCGAGCCGCTTTCGCTACTTGGTCGTGCGTGCGCGCGAGGATCCACATGTGGCGCAGTCAGCGATCCGCACTGTCATGCGGCAGCTCGATTCGAGCGTGCCGCTCACTAGCGCGGCGACTATCGACGAGCTCGTCGCCCAATCGCTCCAGCTGCCGCGCTCGATCTCACTCATCGTCGGTACTTTTGCGATCGTCGCGCTCCTGCTGTCGGTGGTCGGCATCTACAGCGTGATGGCGCACTACGTCCAGCAGCATGCGAAGGACATCAGCATTCGTGTCGTCCTCGGCGGGCGGCCCTCGGACGTGCTTCGTCTCATCGTCGGCCAAGGCATGGCCGTCGTCGTCGGCGGCGTCGCGCTCGGACTCATCGCGTCGTTTGCAGTGACGCGGCTGATTGCGAAGCTGCTCTTCGGGATCGGCGCGACGGATGTCTCGACGTTTGCCGGCGCCGCGGTCCTGATGCTCGCGACCGCCCTGACCGCATGCGCCAGGCCAGCGCGGCGTGCGGTCACGGCGCAACCGGCTGCGGTGCTGCGTGCGGAGTGAGCCCCGTACTACTTCGCTGCTTTGCGGACGTAGATGTTGCCGTTGTACGACCGCAGCTCGAACTCGGGACCGCCGCCGTTCACCGTGCCCTGAATCGACTGGTTGACGTCGATGTGAATCTTGCCGTCTGGGCCACGCTGACTCGACGCCGGGGCCGCCGTCTGGCGCACTTGCACATCGAAGTCGGTGAAGATCTCGCCGTGATCGCTGCGCAGCTTCAGGTTGGCCTTGAGCGTCGACGGCAACGTGACGTCGACCGGGCCATTGAACGTGGTGAATGCCATCGGCCGGTCTGGTGCGATGCGGGTCATCACGACCTTCAGTGCGCCATTGTGCGCGTTGGCGACGACAGAGCCGCCGACGTTGGTGAGGGTGACCGACTCGTTTATGTTGCTGACTTCGATCTCGCCGTCGATGTTCTCGACAACGATGGGGCCGTCATTCAACGTCGTGAGCTTCAGGTTGGCCCGCGAGGGCATCTCAATCATGAAATCGACGCCACGATTCATCGATCCCGACGTCACCGTAACCTGATTCGAGTTCTCATCGATCGTGAAGCCGCCCGGCTGCGTGAGTCGTCGCAGACCTGAGGTATCGCCGTTGCCGCCGCGCCCACGCCCCCCCAGTACGATGATGCCGCCGCCGTCGAGGAACACGCCCCGGCCTCTTCGTCCGCGCCGCTCGTCGCCACTCCGCGCCTCGATGAGCACGTCCTTGCGATTGGTGCCTCGGATCGTGACGCCTCCCCACATCAGATCCACATTGAGCGTCGCCGGTCGCGACGGATCGCTCAGCGGAACCGTGATCTGCTGCGTGTTCTGCGACGTATTCTGCGGCGTTCCCGCCGGCGTGTTTTGACGAGCCTCGGCCACGCTCATGGCACACGCACACAACGTCGTCAACGACACCGCCGAGAAGACACCCTGCATCACTCTCATGACATCCCTCTCAGTGCGCGAATCGGATCACGCGCACGCTTCCATTGAACGTGTCGAACGTCAGCTCCGGTCCGCCACGCCCCGTGCGTACCCGCGCGAACCCGTTCGATCGATAGACGAACCCGCCGTCGCGCCGCTCGGGCACGGCGATTGGCTGCGGCAATGGCTGCACGTCGAAATCGGTGAACAGACCGCCATTGAAGGTCTTCATCTTCAGATCGGCGCCCAAATCGGTGGGGAAGCCGACGATGACGTCGCCATTGATCGTCTGGAACTGCGACGGCTCGCGCGGCTGCTCGGTAAAGGCTGCGACGATCGGCCCGTTGACGGTATGGGCCGTGCCGCTGCCGCGCATGTTCGGCATCGTGATCCGGCCGTTCACGTTGGTCAGCTCGAACCCACCGCTGGTGCCCTCGACAAGCACCTCTCGACCGTTGATGGTGCACAGACGTAGCCGCGTGTCGCGCGGCACCTGGATCGCGAACTCGTAGGTCACGACGTACCGCGTGCGCTGCCAGGATCCGTATCCTCGGCGCGACTCCTCGCCGCAGACCTCGCCGTCTTTCTCGCGCACGATGGCTTCGATGCGTGGCTCGCCATCGACGATGTCCAGCACCACCTCATCGTCGGCGGCATCGAGATCGTCGTCGGTCGCCGCCTGAACGAGGCGCTGTACATCGAGCTGCACATCGGGGCGATCGGCGCCGATGACGCGAATCGAACCGTGGATCGCGCGCACGTCCAGGACGTGCTGGCCGGAGCCGCCGAAGTGCAGCGTGCGCGAGATCGTGCTCTCGTCGCGCACGTGAAAGTCGCGCACGCCGCGCGAATCGTCATCGCTGGCGCTCAGCACGACAGTCGACGCGAGGACGATGAAGATCTTTCGCATCGCGTTCATCCAATCTGTTGCAGGCCCTGACGCGCACGGGCCCGTACCGCCGCGTCGAGCATGTCGTCCATCGAGAGCCGGCGCAGCGTGTCGGTGGCTTCGCGGCCGCTCTTCTCGACGATGAAGTCGATCAGAGCGATCTGCACGAGCGGCGAGGTCTGGCGCGGCAGCGCGTCGATCACGCCGCGGCGGACGACGTCGCGTGTCGACAATCGTTTCAGCGCGTCGATCGTCGCGAGACGCACGTTCACGTTCGGGTCGTGCATCAGCGTGTCGAGCAGTGCCACCGTCACTTGGCTGTCGGGTTGATCGATCTGATTCGTGAAGCTCACGCCCTTCAGACGTTCGCTCGCCGACTGCTGCTGGAGCAGCGACAGCGTGACCATCTGACGCATCTCCCGCAGCTCGTCGCGCAGCACCGTCAGCTGGCTGTCGGGTGTCGTGACCGGCGCTGGCGCTGTCTGGCGTCCGATGGCAACGCCGATGACGACGGCGGCCGCGGCCGCTGCGAACTGCAGCCCATACGCGTTGAGACGAGAGGTGCGTCGGGTTGCGGAGTGGGTGGTCAGTCCGCCTTGAAACCCATCGAGCGAGGCGGCAAATCTGCTGCGCATGGCCGAGGAGTCCGCCGTGTGCGGACCAATCGTGCCCAGCATCTGCCACGTGTCTTGAAGCCCCTCGACTTCGGCGGCGCACGTGGGACACTCACGCAGATGGTCGGCTACCTGCTCCGAGACGTCGGGCAGCAGTGTGCCGGCTAGATGATCTGCAAGGTGCGGATGGATCTCTTCACATCGCATGATGGGTTCCCGTCGGATAACGTCAGAAAGATGTCGCGCAGCTCCTTCAGCGCGCGATGGATACGCACCTTGATCGCGCCGGCGTCCACACCGAGCAATTCAGCGATCTGCTGATGCGACATGCCGCGAAAGCGCGTGAGCACGATCAGTTCGCGCTTGTCCTCACGCAGCTCGTACAGCGCCCGCTTCAACCGTGCCTGCTCGCGATCCGCCTCGAGCCGGCGCATCGGGTTCGGACCCGGTTCCGGGCGCGACAACGCTTCGACGCCTAACGGCTCCAGCGCCTGACGCGTCCGGAAGTAATCGGCCCTTGCATTGCGCGCAATCCGGTACATCCAGGTTTCGAAGCTGCCCCCGTCGCGGTAGGTGGCGCGGTACTTCAGGATGCGAACGAAGATGTCCTGCACGAGGTCTTCGGCCGCACTGCGGTTGCCCGTCATCCAGGTGAGGAAGTCGAACAACGCGCCATGGTGACGCTCGAAGAGGAGTCCCAGCTTGGCCAGGTCTCCGTCGCGAACTGCGGTCATGAGAGCCTCGTCGGTCACGGTCGACACCTGTGAAAACTGCCAAACCACGGAAAGGTTACAGAGGTATACACTACCGGCCGGAAGAGGACTGGATATGGCGAAATGGCGCGTCTTCGCTGCACTGTTGGCGGCTGGGTGGGCAGTTCTTCTTGCCGCCGCACCCGCATCGGCCCATCACTCGTTCGCGGCCGAGTGGGACTCGACCAAGTGCCGGGACTTCACAGGAACGCTCCGAAAGCTGGACTGGCAGAATCCACATCCGTACTTCTACGTGGATGTGAAGGACGAGAAGGGCAAGATCGAGAACTGGTCGTTCCAAGCCTACTCGCCGGTGACGCTGCGCCGGAACGGCACCGATCGCCAGGTCTTTCTCGACAACATCAACAAAGAGGTCTGGATTCGCGGATGCTTGTCCAAGACCGGCAAGGCCAACGCAGCCGCGGCCGGCACATTGAAGTTCGCCGACGGCGTGCTGCGTCAGGTCGGACAGATTCAGGATTAGTCCGATGCGCACGGTGATCGTTGCAGGAGCGGCATCGTTGTGCGCGGCGATCGCGTCGATCGCCGCGTTGAGCGCACAGACCACAGCACCGACAAATCAGAAGCCGAAGTACGAAATCACGGTGATGCCGCCCGGCGGTCCGCCGCCTCGATTGTCAGACGGCCACGTCGACTTCAGCGGTCATTGGTTCCCGAACGGGGCGGGACAGGGAGTGTCGGGTCGTTACGGCGTCGATCCCGAAGCGATTCGACAGTTCGATCCGAAGGCGACGCCGGAAGAACGGCCGGCGTTTCAACAATGGGCGCTCGAGAAGATCAAGTCGATGACGCCGACCGAGCTCGAGCTCTCGAAGTCGTCGGTCAACTGCATGCCGCGAGGCGTTCCGGCGATCTGGCTGCAGAACCCGTACACGACGTACATCATGCACAAGCCTGGCGTGATGGCGCAGATGTACGAAGTGCTGAACAACTGGCGCCTCATCCACCTCGATGGCCGACCGCTGCCCAAGGACCCCGAGCCCTTCTTCCACGGCAACAGCGCCGCACGATGGGAAGGCGATACGCTCGTGGTCGACTCGATCGGATTCGACGAGCGCACCTACATTCAGCCCAACGGGTGGTTCCACAGCGAACAGTTGCACGTCACCGAGCGGTATACGCGTCCGTCGATGAACTACATGATCGTGCAGATCACCGTCGACGATCCCAAGGTGCTGCAGAAGCCGTGGAAGTCGGCGCCGCGCCGATGGACGCTCGGCAACGGCGAGATTTACGAGTTCTATTGCACGAACAACAAGGAGCTCGAGGAGTTGGAGAAGCTGCGGCAGCAGGAACTCAAGCAGAAGTAACGTATTACTGCGACATCAGTCGCTCCGGCCACTGAAACGGCGTCGACGAGAAGAACAGCTCGGGCTCCCGACGCGCAGCGAGCACGAGATCCGACGGCTCGTTCACTTTCGACACCAGCGGTTCGCCGGCCACGAGCCGAGCTTCCACCGCGTGTTTCGCCAGCGGTCGCGAGAAGAAGAAGCCCTGCGCGTGGGTGCACCCGAGGCGCTCCAGCTCCAGCGCCTCACCCTCGTTCTCGATGCCTTCCGCAACGCAGCTGGTGTTCAGCGTCCGTGCCAACGCCAGAATGCTCTCGACCGTCGCCGGCCGATCGGGAACCAACAGGCTCTTCACGAACGAGCGATCGATCTTCAAGGCGTCCACCGGCAGACGATGGAGGTGGCTCAGCGACGAGTAGCCCGTGCCGAAGTCGTCCAGATAGATCTTCACGCCGAAATCGCGGAGCTCGCGCAGCACTTCCGCGGCAACATGCGGGCTGTCCATCAAGGCGGTCTCGGTCACTTCGACGCGCATGTCGCTCGGCTTGATGCCGGTTCGCTGCACCACCTGCTCGACGATGCGCATGAAGTTCTGCTGCATCAGCTGACGGCTCGACACGTTCACGGTGATCCAGTTGAGCCCGCTTTGTGGGAAGCGGCGCTGCCAATCGGCGAAGGTCTGGCAGGCCTCTTCCATGATCCACGTCCCGAGCGCCTCGATGAGCCCCAGCTCCTCGGCGATCGGAATGAACGTCGCCGGCGAGATGGCTTCGCCGTTCCGCGTCCATCGCACCAGCGACTCGAAGCCGACGCACGTTCCAGTGGCGAGCGACACGATCGGCTGGTAGTTCACTGCGAAGTCGTTGTTGCTGACCGCGTGGCGGAGATCGTTCTCGAGGCCGAGTCGATCGCGTGTTCGCGCGTGCATATCGGCGTCGAACAGCTCGTGCCGCGCTTTGCCGCGTTGTTTCGCGTGATACATCGCCGTGTCGGCGTCGCGCATGATCTCTTCCGGGTTCGTGTACTCGGCGAGGCCCGGGGCGATACCGATGCTGGCCGACGTGAACACCTCGCGGCCGCCGATCGAGAACGGTGCGCTCAGCGACTCCTGGATCCGGAAGGCGATGACGTTGGCCTGCTGATCGTCGCTGAGGCCGTTGAGGAGAATCGCGAATTCGTCGCCGCCGAGACGGGCGAGCGCATCGGACGGCCGCAGACACGATTCGAGCCGGCGCGATGCGGCAATGAGGAGCTCGTCACCAACGAGGTGGCCAAGGCTGTCGTTGACCACCTTGAATCGATCGAGGTCGAGATACAGCACGGCGAAGCGTTCGCTGCGCTTGCGCTTGAACTCCTCGAGCCGGCGGCCCAGTCCTTCGACGAATACGTTGCGGTTGCTGAGTCCGGTCAGCGGGTCGCGGAAGCCGGCGCTGCGAAGTTGCTCTTGCTCCTTCGCGCGCTCGGTCGTATCGGTCAACGAGCCGGCAATCCGTGGCCGGTCGGTGCCGCGCACGGCGACACCGCAGCACAGGAAGCGGCGATAGGTGCCGTCGGCGTGGCGGATGCGATGCTCGAGCTGAAAGACCTCGCTCTTTCCCGTCACGTGGGCTTCGAGCGCTTCCCGCAGCGCGACGATATCGTCGTCGTGAACGCGGTTGATCCACTCCTCAGGACGAATGATCCCGGCGGGCTCGCGCATCCCGAGCAGCGCCCGCCAGCGCGCGGAGACGTAGAACTCCTGGCTGCGAAGGTCCCATTCCCACAGGCCGTCGTTGGCTCCTTCGGCGGCGAGGGCGAGCCGTTCCTCGTTGCGTTTCATGGCGTGCTCGGCGCGTACCCGCTCGCTGACGTCCTGCCAGAGAAGCGTGACGCCTTCGGCGACCGGAAGCACCGTCACGTTCAGGATGCGTGGACCGTTGGACGATGTCAGGCCGATGTGCGAGAGCGTTCGCGACGTGCGCTGGGTCAGCGCATCGCTCATCGCACGCGGCAGCTCCGTCGCGCGAAGCGCTGGCAGCGTCTCGAAGAGGCTGTGGCCGACGGCCTGGGTCCGTGGACATCCGGTGATGCGTTCGAGCGGGGGCTCCCAGCTGATGATGGTGCCGTCGCGATTGACGAGCGCGAGGCCATGGTCTAGCGAATCGATCACCTCGTGCCGGCGCCGGTCGTCATCGAGCCGCCGAGCGTAGTCGAGATAGGCGAGACCGGCGAAGACGATCGGAACGGCCAGGACGGGCAGGACGGTCCACGAACGATGATCGATCAGCTCCACCAGGAGAACGGAGATGCTGGCGCCGATCACGTAGTGCGGACAGGCGGTGAAGATCGCGCCCCAGGACTGTTCGCGGCGATCCTCTCCGCTGATCATCGGGACGAGGACGTCGGCGGCGATGCGCTTCGCCACGCAATAGGCGACGATCGCCGCAGCGAGCGGCAGCGCGCCCCACGGCCAGTTGAAATCTCCGATCGTGCCGCCGAGTACGTGGTAGACGATGCCGGCGCTCTGCAAGGCCACGATCGCGGTGGCGCCGCCGGTCATGATGCGGCGGAGCGGATGGGCCGACTGCGGATCGACGAGCCCGCGCGTAGCTGCGCCAGCCGCGGCGACGACCATCGCCACGTAAGGGCCAACGAGCAGCAACCCGGCAAAGTCGATGACGAAGAACGGCGGCATCAACGCACCGTCCTCCGCGCTGGCCTGCCGCGCCGTGAGCGCCGACACGGCGATCGCGGCGAGGATCAGCCCCGACAGCAAAAGTACAAGGTCCACCAGGTGGCGACAGAGCAAAGCCAGGACCAGTTTTCCGACCTCGCATAAGTGGCCAGTGGAGAGCAGGTCAGGGCAGATTCGTACGGGTCAGGCTGTCGTTGAATGTCCCAAGTCGGCACACCCATTCACGAAAGCGCAAGCGGCGAGAACGGCTCGAATTTGAGAAAACTGAGGACGGGATGTCCTATTTTTTGGCAAAGCGATAGTTGCCCGACACGTGTTTCACGAACAGACCGCCGGCATCGCCGTCGATGAATCCCACACCGAGTCCATAGAGTCCCGCGAACTCGGTGTTCGACGTCGCGATCAACGTGACCGGGCCACGACCGTCCATATCGGCCACGAGCTTGCCGTCGGCCACGCTGATTTGCACCACGCGCGCGGCGTTTCTCCAGAACGGCGGCTGCTCGACGTAGGTGCCGACATAGCGGGAGAGGATCTTCGGATCGACTTGCACTTCGCCTTTGCGTTCATCCGAGGCTTTCCCGACCCAGTGCTCGACGCCGTGCGGGCTTTCGTTGCACACCCACTCGATCATTTCGGTGTCGGGCGCGAGCTCGGCGCGCACGGCGACAGTCCACGGCTTCGCGAAAGCGCCGGGGTCGTTGAACGTCACCTCGACGTCGAGCGTGCCGAAGGTGCGGCGCCGATAGCGTTCGGTCGTGCGCAGCTGCTCGGTGTGCGGGTGGCCATCGTGATCGAGCCACGTGCGATCGTTGAAGCCGTTGCTCTCGACGACCAGCGTGTCGCCTTCCCAGTGGCCTACCGAGTATCCCATCCAGTTCGGGTTCGGTGATGATTCGAGCTTTCTGCCATCGAGGAAGATCTGGCGATACGTGAGATCGGGATTGAGCACGAGAATGAGACCGGGCGTCTGCACGATCTTCATCATCTCGGCGCCGGTGCTGTCCGCAGAAGTGGTGTAGCCAGGTCCCAACGGCACACATCGCACGTTCATGTAGTCCTTGCCAAGGTCCTCGCGTCGCGCGTCGACGAGCGCCCTCGCCCACGGTTGAATGTCATCGCGTTTGAGATCGGCGGCGATGTTGCGCGAGTACTTCGGTGAGACCTTCGTCCACAGCCCCGAGAGATCGGGCTTGCCATCTGCCGTGCGAGGCGTTGGAGCGGCGAGATTCGGTTTCCCGTCGGGCGTCCGTGGAATCCCAGCGGTCGGCTGATTCAGCCACTGTGCTCCCAGCGGCGTGGATAGAGCGACCGTGACGATGGCAATCGCAAGTTGACGCCGAGCCACGGCAATAAGCTACTGCTCGACTCTCAACTTGTCCACTCACGCACCTTCCTGGTTCGGGCCCGGATCCGGGACGTCGTGAAACTCCGGGCTGTGCGCCCGCGTTTCCTCGTCGTCCTCCGCCCGCGGAAACGTCGACGGGTTGAGCGGGCTGATGCCGTCGGGCGGCTGTATGGATTTCGGGTCGAGCTCAGATCGGGGATCCGGCTGAATGAGGCTGTCGCTGCGATCCATGGTCGTGCTCCCTCCAGGGACCGCAGCAACGGTCGTGCCTCTGGCGAAGTGGAAGAAGTATGATTCGCTCCTCGCGAAACGCTGAGGAGGCGACATGCCGAATCGAAGGGACTTCATACGCGCCACTGGAGCGACGGCCGCCATGCTCGCCGGCGGCTATGGCCTGGACGCCGCATCGGCACTCCTTCAAGTTGGAGCGCAGCCAGGTAAACGCCGCGAGGCGTCGATCAACGGCAAGCGCATCCGCACGGTCGACGTGCACGCGCACTGCTTCCCGCAGGAAATCGGCAATCTCGTCAAAGACACGCCGCTCGCCGCGGCGGCGAAGGGAAACCTCACGCCCATGCTCGCGCTCGGTCCGCAGCGGCTGGTCGACATGGACGCGCAGGGCATCGACTATCAGGTGATCAACATCAACGCCTGGGGCTACAACGCCGAGCGCGCGCTCGCGCGCGATCTCATCGCGTTGCAGAACGAAGCGATCGCGGCCTGGTGTGCGAAGCATCCCGATCGATTCGTGGGGATGGCGTCGCTGGCACTCCAGTTTCCCGATCTCGCCGCCGAGCAGTTGGAGCAGGGGGTGAAGAAACTCGGGTTGCGTGGCGCAGCGATCGGCGGAAGCGTCGAGGGGCAGGAGCTCTCGGATCGGAAGTTCGATCCGTTCTGGGCGAAGGCGGAGGAGCTCGGCGTCCTGCTGTTCATGCATCCGCAGCCGGCGCCGGGCACCACTCAGAATCCGCGTTTGCAGGGCAAGGGCGTGTTGAACAACACCATCGGCAACCCACTCGAGACGACCGTGTTTCTCTCGCACCTGATCTTCGAGGGCACGCTCGATCGCTTTCCGGGTCTGAAGATCTGCGCCGCGCATGCCGGCGGATACCTTGCGTCCTACACCGGCCGTTCAGATGCGCTCTGTGGACGCGGCGGCAGCAACGGCGCCGACTGCAAGGCGCTGAAGAAGAAGCCGAGCGAGTACTTCCGCAAGGAGCTCTTCGTCGACACGATGATCTTCCACGAAGAAGGATTGCGTCATCTGGTGGCGGAAGCTGGTGTGGGTCAGATCATGTACGGCACCGACTATCCCTTCGATTGGCCGGTGGGCATCGACTTCGTGCTGAACGCGAAGAACGTGAGTAACGCCGACAAGGAAGCCATGCTCGGCGGTACGGCCAGCAAGCTTCTCAAGATCGGTACATAGGGCCGCGTTCAGCCGGCGTATCGAGATGGGCGCGGGCCTGCGGCCCGCCTTCGGCGGCGTAGCGCACGGCGCTTCGCGACGTGTGGGCGAAGCCTCAAGGTGATTGCCGACCGCGCGAATGCGCGGCCCTACGGACGCCGAAAGCGTCCGCCTCAGGCGGTTCGACTAGCCGCGCCCCACCGGCGCGCAGCGCCGGCCCTAGTCCGATCGCAACACTGTCGCTGGATCAATGCGCAGCGCGCGTCGTGCCGGTACGGCTGCGGCGACCGCGATCGTGATCAGCAGCACCATCGACGCAATCACGAACGAGATCGGGTCGTGGGAGTCGACGCCGTACAACATCGTTTGCAGCAGCCGTGTGAGCAGGAGCGCTGCCACCACGCCGACGCCGATTCCCGTTACGCCGGCGATCAATGTGGTTCGCATCACCGCATCGACGATGCGGGACGATCGAGCGCCAAGGGCCACGCGCACAGCGATCTCGCGTGCTCGTTGGGAGGCGGCTTGCGACACCAGTCCGTACGCACCTATGGTGGCGAGCAGCAGGCTGATGCAGGCGAATCCGACGAGCAGCGTCATCCGAAACGACGGCTGGCGCGTCGCTTCCCCGATCAGGTCTGACACGCGACGAAGGTCAGTGACAGCGGCGCGGGAGTTGAGCGATGCCGCGACATTTCGAATGTCGGTGATGGTGAGCGGCCGATTCGATCGCACGTGCAGGCTGAAGCCGAAGCTCGCGGAGTCGGGGCTCGGCGGGCCGGCGAATCCCTGCGCCGCGGGCCGATAGACAATCGGATTGGTGCGCCATTCGAGGGTGTTGAAGAACGTCGAGCCGACATTGCCAACGACACCGACGATCTGACGCCACGGCTCGCGACCCAGCCGAATGCGTTGACCGATGGCTCGCATCGGGCCGCCGAACAGATCGTCCGCCGCCCGCGCGTTCACGATCACGACCGGCAGCCCGTCGTGACCGTCGCGCTCATCGAATCGTCGTCCTGCGATCAGCGGGATGTCCAATGTCGCGAAGAAGTCGGTCGAAACCTCCTGCGCGCTGATGCGTGGAGCACGCGCCGGATCGTCGGTGCCTCGATTCACGGTGACCGGCGCGCCGCTGTTGAGTGGGGACGATGTGCCGGCGCCCACCGCGCGCACACCCGGCAATGCGCGCAGGCGATCGGCCAGTTGCAGGTAGAACGCGTAGCGCTTGTCACTCGAATCGAACGGGTCGGCCGGAAGGACGATCGTCGCGACCGAGAGGTCGACCGGAGCAAATCCGAGCGGCGCCGTCTCGAGCCGCTGGAACGTTCGTATCAGCAGCGTCGTCGCGACAAGGAGCACGACCGATAGCGCGAGCTGGCCGATCAGCATGGCCACTTGTGCTCGGCGGCCAGTCGTCGCGATCGTGCCGCGGTCGCCTCCAGCTCGTAGTCCATCGTTCGGGTCGACGCTCGACGCGCGCCACGCCGGAGCGAGCCCGCATAGGATCGTGGTCATCACCATCACGACACCGATCACGCCAAGCGCACGCAGATCGATCTCGATAGCGTTGGTGGGGAGGGTGCCGAGAGGATTCCACGCCACGAACAATCGCGTGGCCACGGTCGCAAGCATCAGGCCGCCGATGCCGCCTAGCAGCGAGAGCAACAGGCTTTCGGTGAGGAATTGGCGCACCAGGCGAGCACGACCCGAGCCGATGGCCGCGCGAATCGCAATCTCGCGGGTGCGGGCGAGGCCTTTTCCGAGCACGAGCGTGCCGACATTCATTGCTGCGATGAGCAACAGGCTGAACACCGCTGCCGACACGATCAGCAGCGTCAGTCGCACGGTTCTGGTGTTGTCGTCCTGCAGCGAACTGAGGTTGACCACGAACTGATTGAAGTTGATCGGATAGGCGGATTCGATCTCTCGCGTGATCGCAGCAGACTCTCCTTGTGCTGCCCCGATCGTGACGTCGGGCCGCAGCCGACCGATGAGGGCGACCGGCCCCACACCTCCAGGCTCGTACCCGGCTGCTCCGATCGGGAATGGTGTCCAGAATTCCGCGCCCTCGGGTCGATCGAGGATGCGCATGTCGAAATCGCGCGGCATGATGCCCACGATCTGGTGAGGCACGTCGCTCAAGCGGATCGACGTGCCCAACGCGGTCGGCGACGCGCCGAATCGGCGCTGCCACAACGCGTGACTCAACACCACGACTGGTGGACCCGAGGCATCGGCGTCCGACAACGTGCGGCCCAGAAGCGGTGCCACGCCCAACGTCCGAAAGAAATCGGTCGTGACGCTGAGACCGACCGACGACCAGGCATCGGACTCAGTGATGATGGTGGCGCCGTTGAAGAACGCTGCCGAGACCGATGCCAACGATCGGCTTCGCGCCTTCCATCCGAGGTAGTCACGAAACGGCAGCCAAACCGCCGGTTCGGTCGGGCGCTCGGGTCTCGCGGCAAACGCGATGACGAGCCGCTGTGCCTCGGGGAACCGCAGCGGCCGCACGAGCCAGGCATCGACGATGCTGAACACCGTCACTGTGGCGCCGATCGCAATCGCCAACGTGACCAGAACTGTGGCCGCGAATCCGGGTTGGCGTCGAAGCACGCGGAACGCGTGTGTGAGATCGCTCGCGAAGTCGTTGATCACGAGTCTAAGGACGATCGGCGTTGAGAAATGGTCGTCAACGCCCGACCGTCCAGTAATCGCCGGCGGGCGAGGTCACCTGGCGAAGGCCGAATCGCTGCGCCGGCGGAGTCCCGTCGCGGAGCAGCGCGTGAATATCGGTCAGCAGCTCGCGCGCTTCGGCCACGTAGCCATGGCCGAGCAGGGTCAGATCCAGATTCGACACATTGATCGTGTCGATGCCCGGCACGACGAGCACCGGCGGCGCCAGCCCGGCACGCGGAAAGTCGTGCAGCCAGTGTGAGGCTTCGACCGCGCGATCCTTCGAACACACATACATCGTCGTCCGGCGCGCCACGCGCTGATACGCGACGCTCAGACGCTTGAAGGTGTCCTGGTCGACGTCGGCAGCGGCGAGGACGATCTGATCGAACGGCGTGTGTGTGCGTTGAGCCGCGGCTGTGGCCATGCGATCGATCGCACGCAGGACACCGCGATTGCCCATGCTGTGGGCGATGATGTGGACGCGGCGGGCCCCGCTGCGTTCGGCCATGTGCGTGAGGAAGTCCGAGATGAACCCCTCGCTCGCTTCGATGGTGGCTTCATCGGCGGGGTAACCGTGCAGCGTTCCCTTCGACGGCCAGCTGTAGAACGCCATCACGCCCGACACGCCGAGATCGAATCCGAGCTGCGCCGCGCGCAGCGCCGCATCGTGAAAGGACACGTTATAGCCGTGAACGAATACGACCGCGTCGCGTTCGTCTGGTTGACGCGCGCGCAGTTCCGCGGCGACGGCGTCCCAGTACGCCGCATCGGCCAGCGTCTTGAGTTTGAGCAGCTTCAATCGGTCGTCTTTGCGCGTGATCACTCGCTTCCACCACGACGAGCCGATCGACCCGATAGTGTGAGATTCGGGGATGGCGACGCGGCACCAGCCGTAGTGAACCATCTCGCTCCGATCCGACGAGAAGCCGGTTAGCGACCTGTCCTTGTACACGGGTTCTCGATTCGTACCGAACCACACCGTGTATCGACCGTGCTCAGTAGGTGATGTTTCGTCCTTTGGTTGAGTTGATGTCGCTGCGCCGCGACGGAAGCGTCCTCGCGGAGCGGACGCAGGTGGAGGTGTCGAGCGGGGCGCGGCAGCCGGTCGCGGTTGCGGACGTGCCTCGGCTACTCGTTCACCGCCTCCCAGTATGTATCGACCGATCAGGGTCACCTGATGTGAGGCCGTGCCCGCTCTGGGCAACGTTCCTCTGTCGGTCACGCGCCGCGATGAGCCGCGCTGTGTGATGCGAGTTTCGATCTGATACGGCGCGAGCGGCGGACCGGTGATGACATAGTGGATTTCGATCGGCGATGGCAGCGGCGGCTGCAGCGTCTCTTGCGCCGGTGCGCCGGGGTGAAACTCGAACGCCGTGCCGATGCTCGTGCGTCCCGAGACGGTGACACTTGCCGGTGCCTCGCACGAATGGAGGATATCGATCGGATCGAACGGGCTGTCGAACGAGAGATGCTGCGGTGGCACAGGCGGCCCACTCCTCTAGCCAGAAACGATTCTAGGCCCGAGGCCGAACAAAGTCAGTGGACCGCTGCGAGGCGGTCCACTGCGCTATCCACCGACGCGCGATCGCGACGCGGTCACGTGTCGCGTCGGCTCGTTCTTCGCTTCCAGCGGCCACTCCGCGCCCGCAGTCGGCACCTTCTGCTCGACGTGTACGTGCGCGTAGTGCCCGGGTACTTTCCACAGCACCCGATACCCCGCCCGGCGAAACAGGTCCGACAGCTCGTCCGGATTGGACGAGTGAAAGTCGAGCGCCTCGCCTTCGTAGTGAGCGGAGCCCCGAGTGTGGATATGATCGTTGCCCGACACGAGGGTCACATCGGCGCCGGTGCGCGCCGCCCAGATGTCGGCGAGATCGAATATCCGCAGTGCGTCGCGGGTCGTCAGGTGCACGGGCACCCGAAGACCGCGAATCACTGCTTTGTGGCTAAAGGGGGCAGCGTGTACCCCTGCGACGCGAGCAGACCGCGCACACCATCGAGCGCTTTGCCCTGTTGCTCCACGGCTGTCGCGAGGCGTGCGTTCGCGGCGAGCAGCGCATCGGTCGTGCGATGATGCTCGGCGATCAAGAACGTGACGACGCCGCCGGCGAGCAGCCAGGGCAGAATCGAGTTCTTGAATTCAGTCCAAATGTGCATGGTGGTACGTCCTTCCAAAAAACAGCTGGCCGCTCCGTTGTCGCGGCCACTGGATCGCGCTCGGAGGCTCGATGTGGCTCGCACTCCATCAGTTGATACGCTCCCGCAAGTCCTCCTACACACGCTGGGGGAGCGGGCGCAGATCGCGAGTCGACATACAGTTTTCGTCGCGAAACCCGGTGAATCGGCCGGGCCGGGATGAACTATGCGAAAAGCGGGCCCTCGTACGGCCGAGGGCGCGCATATGCAGTGAGGTGAATTGATGGCATCTTACGGGACACCAATCACAACCGAGCTCGCCAAAACGGTCGCCGCCGCGGCACTCGCCGAAGCGCGCGCGAACGGGTGGACGATGGCCGCGGCGATCGTCGATCCGGCGGGCATCCTCGTCTACTTCGAGAAGATCGACGACACGCAGTACGGCAGTTCGCGCATCGCGATCGACAAAGCGCGATCGGCGGCGTTGTTCAAGCGGCCGACGAAGGCGTTTCAGGATTCGGTCGAGAAGGGCGGCGTCTACCTGCGGGTCATGGGCCTTCGCGGCGCGAGCTTCGTCGAAGGCGGCGTCCCGATCGTCGTCAACGACAAGATCGTCGGCGCGCTTGGCGTGTCGGGCGGCTTGTCGGAGCAGGACGGCCAGTGCTGCAAAGCCGCATTGGAGGCAATCACATGATCCCGCATCTCGCCGCGGACCTGGCCGTGACGCTGTCAGACGATCGGCCCGGCATGCTGGCCAAGGCGATCGGATCGGTGAGCGCGGCGGGCATCAACATCGATGGCTACACGGAGATGAACGGCGTCGTGCATGTGCTGACGACCGATCTGCCGGGTGCGCGAAAGTGCTTGAATGAGGCCGGGTTTCGCGTGGTGCAGCAGCAGCAGGTGGCACTCGTGCCGGTCGAGGACAAGCCCGGTGCGGCGGCCGTCGTGTTTCAGCGCATCGCGGAATCGCACATCAACGTGCGCTACACCTATCTCGCGTCGCGCAATCGCCTCGTGATCGCCTCGGACAATCCGCAGGCGATTGTGGAGGCGCTGCTGAAATAGTTGGAAAGTGGAAGAAGTGGAAGAAGTGGAAGAAGTGGAAGAAGTTGAAGAAGTGGAAGAAGTGGAAGAAGTGGAAAAAGTTGAAGTCATCAAAGTGACGAAGCCGAGAAGTGCGCCGATCGTACTTCTCGACTTCGAGACTTGTTCACGTTCACTTCTTCCACTTGTTCCACTTTTCTATTTCTTCCACTTGTTCTAGCTTTAGCTAGAACCTGATTCCCATCGCCATGCGGAACAAGCGTCCGCCGTTGGTGCCTGGAATCGGCTGCGGGAACTGGTTGTCGGCTTGCGCCGTTCCGAACCGTGTGGACTTGGTGTAGGTCGTGGGCAGGCCGTTGGCGTCCACCGGATCGGTCGGTCCCGTATTGGCCGTGATCGTCGTATCCCATGCAATCTGCTTCGTGTTGTTCAGCACGTTATAGAGCTCGAACTTGATCCACGGCTTGACCGTGCGCCACACAGGGATCGAGTAGGTTCCTGCGAAATCGAGCAACCCATAGCCTTTGAAATCCTCGGAGCCGCGCTCGCCGAAGAAGACCGTCTCCGCGACGTTCGCGTTGATGTCGTTCGCCGGATAGCCAGGATTGCGAGCCAGCATGATCGGGGACAGCCGGACGCTTCCAGCCGACAGGCTGTACACCTGACCGGAGTTCACGCGCCAGAGCGGCGACAGGTCGACCGCCCCGAAGCGCCCGAACCCCTGCGAGTACGTCCCATAGAGTCTCAGCTTGTGCCGCTGATAATCCGCGAGCCGTCCGTAGGGCAGGTAGCGATCGATAGCGGGCCCGTAGATCTCCGGGAAGTTGCCAAACAGTGAATTGATGCCGGGCTGGTTTGCGGCCTCGACGTTCGAGTTGCCCTCGTTCTTGATCTGCAGCGTGTAAGACGCTCCGAATGACAGATTGCTGCGGAAGCGATAGCCGTTCTGCAGCAGGAGCTCCTGGAAGCTGCGCTTGACGAGGTCGGTGTTGTCGTAGACCACGCGCGTCAACAGTCCCGGAGCCGGCGTCACGTTCGCGATGCCGTTGGACAGGTTGATCTCGTCTTCGAGGAATCCCGACCACTTGCGCCAGGCGTAGGTCGCCTTCGCGAAGCCCTTCTGACCGAGCTCTCGACCGACGCCGAGCGTGAACTCTCTGACAAGCGGTGATTGCGTGCCTTCCGCGAACGACTTGTTTTTCGTCGGGAACGATCCGCTGACCACCGACGTGTAGTTGGCGAGATCGAATCCGGGCGCGAACTCCATGCCCTGTCCGGTTGGACCCGTATAGGCGTAGGTGATGCGGCTTGGTGAGCCGACGTCGGTGCTGGCACCGAACTGGGCCTCACTGTACTTACCAGCGTAGTGGCCGTAGGTCGCCTGCAGCACGGTGCCGCCGCGATTGTCCAGATCGAATGCGAGACCAAGCCGGGGCACGATGCGGTTGGTATCCACGGCGATGATGTCGCCTGTCGCTTTGTTGCGCACGGCCTCGAACCGCGTCCCGAGATCCACCGTCATCCGAGGAGCGACGACCCACTTATCCTGTGCATACACCGACGTCGTCTTGATGTCGAGCTGCGCACCGATTGTAGGCATCCAGTTCTGCACCTGCGTGAGGCCGGACTGGAACACGGGGACCGGGACGCTGCGCGAATCAAGAACCGGCGCGCCGGCCGAGACGACGTAGTCGGTGAGGAAGACGTAGTTGGTGGCGCTCTGCGCGTTGCCGCCCGTGCGCGTGCTGACGTAGTACTCGGCCCCGACTTTGATGTCGTGCGTGCCGATGCGCTTGGTCGAGAGCGTCTCCGACAGGCTGCCGCTGATCTGGTGGTTGTTGCGGTCCTCGGGATCGAGCGCGCTGAAGAACGGCGCGTTGTAGAGCAGCGCTGTCGCGCCCGGAACACCTGGGAGGATGCCGCGCGTCCGGAACGGCGAGTCTTTGATCGCCGTGCTCGTACCACCAGCATTCCTGAAGCCGAAGTGCTTCTGCGAATACTGCACGTTGGCGAAGTACTTGTTGCCGAGCACGCCGTTGTAATTGGCTACGAACAGGTTGTTCGGCAGCTGCCGATTGATCAGCGTGTTCGTGTCCATCGAGTTCGAGTTCAGGCTGTAGATGTTGTTCTGCTCGGTGCTGTTGTTCGTGTAGTCACCCGAAATCGTATGGCCGCTGGCAGGCGAGCCGGTGATCTTGATCTCGCCGCGTTTGTTGATGTCGTGGCGCGTGGCCGCGGCGCTCGTCTGCTGAAATGTCTCCGCCAGATCCGAGCTCTCATGACGTCCGGCGGTGAAGAACCACACGCGATCTCTCATGACTGGTCCGCCGAACGTGCCTTCCGACGTCTTGCCCAAAACATCGGAGTGCTTGATGTTGTTTGCGATCTCGCGCGGCGTCTCCTCAATCCACGACGGCTTGCTGAAGTTTTCGCGGAAGCTGCCGCTGAACGTGTTGCCGCCGCTCTTGGTCACCATGTTGATGACGCCGCCGGAGAAGCGGCCCCATTCGGCGGAGATGCCGCCGACGAGCACGTTGGTCTCCTGGATCGCGTCTTCGATGAACAGATTGTGCGGGCTGCCGAACAGGTTGTCGTTGATGTCGACGCCGTTCAGCATGAACACGTTGTCGAACGCCGTGGCGCCGCCGATCGAGACCTGGCCGACGTTCGGCGTGTTGTTGGTCAGGCCGGGAGCGAGCTCGGCGATCTGCGGAGGTGTCCGACCGACCGGTAGGGCGTCGAGGTCGGCTTTCTTGAAGGACTGGCTCGTGGTCGTGCTCACAAGCGGCGACGGTGTCTCCGCCGTGACCGTAACAGTCTCGGTGCGTGCGGCCAGCTTCATCGAGGCGTTCACTTCGGCCGTGCCGCCGACGGTGAGCCCGATGTTCTCCGATTTGGCCGGCTCGAACTGCGACAGTTCGAAATTCAATGCGTACGTGCCCGCTGGAAGGCCCTTGATGATGAACACGCCGTTGACGTCGGTGACGGCCGATCGCTTACCCTGCAGCGCCGGCGACGAGGCGGTAACGGTGACTCCTGGCAGCGGCAGGTTATCGCTCGAGACCACGAGACCTGTGACGATGCCGGTTTGCACGCCCTGAGCTGAGACGAGCGAGCTGGAGGCCGACAGTACCAAGGCCAATCCAGCTGTCCAGAGAAGGGACCATCCAAGTCGCCTGAGAGATGTCCTGAACATTCCTCGCTCCTTTGTGACTGCCCGCTATTTGACCGGCAAGTATACGCCGTTCGTCACGCCGAAATCGCGTATTGGCACCAGAAAGTGAGCATTCGTCCCAGACAGATATGTCATTGCAGGCCTCAGAAGGCCGCAAGTCTGTTGGGGTTTTGTCGGGCTATCTCACAGGGATGAGGACGCTCGGGAATCCATACGCCGCGCGCGCAGTCTGGCCAACACCAGCAAGCCGGCGCCGGCCATGATGGCGACGTCCGCGACGTTGAATACGCCGGTTCGCACCGGACCGACGCCAAGGTTCATGAAGTCGATCACGCTGCCGCGAACCAGACGGTCGATCCAGTTCGATGCCCCGCCGGCGAGAACAAGACAGGCCCCACTGAGCAGCCACACGTCCCAGCGTGCGCGGACGGCGACGATGGCCATCAACAGGAGAACGGCGCCCGTCGCCGTGGTGAACAGCCGCGTGCGCCAGGGCTCCGGCAGATTCGCGCCGAGGCTGAGAAATCCGCCGGTGTTCTCGGCGTATTCAAGGCGAATCGTGTCCGCGAGATACGTGCGCACCTCGCCGTGACCGAGCGCTTCTGACGCGAGGTGCTTTGTCACGCGGTCGCACCCGATGGTTGAGACGATAGCAACGAGCACCGTCAATCGAGCCGTCGTTCGCTGAATCATCGTCATCTAACCGCGCGGATTCGCAAGAGCCTCGACGAGATGTTCGGCTCGCTGCGCCGCAGGAAGACGAGGGACTTCGTGGAGCACATAGTCACACGAACGGTACCATCGTACAACCCTGTCGTGAACGTCGATCGCGTCGGCAAAGGTCTGGTCGCGCTCCGCGTCGGTCCGGTAAATAGCCTCCCATGGCGGCAGGACGAATACCAGCGGATGAAACCGATACACGGAAAGCGTGGCGCCGAGTTCGTCCGGCGAGAGCGGCTCGATCTCGTGAACCATCGCGATCGCTTCGACGACTCCTCGATCGAAGAACACCCAGCTGGGCTCGTGAGAGTGACGACGATACTTCTCGATGTCACGATGCAGGATCTCTCGTGCGAACGTGAGTGGGTCGGGTCGAGGGCTCTCGCCGTGCGCGACTCTCTCGGCGATGATGGCGCGCGCGGATTCGCTGACGGTCTTATAGCCCCTTGCCGCGAGCTCCGCGAGCAGAGTCGTCTTGCCTGCGCCGGGTCCGCCGGTAATGACGACGCGAGGCATTCACGGTGCCGCGATGATCAATCCGTGAAGACGGTGAGTTTGCGGAACTGAATCAGCCACTTGCCATTGCGTTTCACAAGATGGTCCTCGGAGCGGCCCATCGCGGCCGCGATCATCCGGCCATCCTTGTCGCGGCGCACCGTCTGCCAGTACGACTGGTGCAAGGCCTCGTTCGGTTTCGGGAACGTGATGCGGACGTTGCTGATGACGTGATAGAGATTCGACGTCGGCAGCCCCTTCGCTTTGTTCTCGTCGCGCCGCTGGACGAGGCCGGTGACGATCTTGCGGATCTCGTCGTGCCCTCTGCTGATGCTGCCGTTCGAGTCGATCACCGCATCGTCGGTGAACACGGCAACGTAGCCATCCGCATCGAGCGAGTCCACCGTCCACACGTACCGCGCCATCACGTCCTCGACGGCGATGCGGTCCTCGTACGTGCCGAGATTGCCTTGCGCGGTGACGACCGCAGGCCCTTGAACTGCGATTAGGGCAAGCGCGATCAGTACCGCGATCAACGCAAAGTGGTGTCGTCGCATGGCGTGTATCTCCTCCTCAGCGGCCTCTCCAGTGTAAGAGAGCGGCGACTGCCACCAGGCCGACGCCGGAGTAAAGGATCGCATGACAGATTACGTGGATCTGCCGCTCGTACTGTCGCGGGCCGAGGATGCAGAATGCTTCGCCGCCGAACACGCAAAGCACACCCACGACCGCGATCAGACGGATGGGGACTCGGGTGTCCATCCTTCGATGTGCAGTGCTCACGACGGACCCTATTGTTGATGCCGATAGTATTGCGACGGAACGTGGGTCTTTCGTCGCTCGCGCCATGGTCCCAACCAAAACCGCCCTTTGCAGAATGCGCAGCGGTAAGGCTTCCGTGGTGACACAAGACGCAGAGGCCGCTCCCACCATCGCATGTGAGACCGAAAAACCGGGCGGCGGCACGACGGACAAAAAAGCCGCAACGGGTCGCCCCGACGTTCAGGCGACGGCATATCAGCACGTTATGCCCGGGCATGTCGCTGTGCAAGCTGAGCGGAGTTTGACTGGGGGTGGGTGGCGGGTGTCGAACCCCCCGCCATTCTCCTCGCGTCCGCAGGGATCGACTCGATTCGTGGAGACATTTCGCAGACGACGTCGACGCACGAAAATTCTATTGCGTGCCGGCAGGAGCGATCACGTGCTCGACGTGACCCGGACCGATCCGAGCAACCGGTTCGCGCAATCGATTCGAAAGATTGAGGAGATCACGCACTCGTGTAGTAGTTCCATCTGGTCGACAGCGGCCATCTCTTCGGTCGGCCGAAGATCGTTCTTCACTCGGGCGGACATGATCACCGTGTCGTAGTACACGCGCAGGATGCACCTCTGCGGATCGCGCGGTCGAATCATCATGGTTGCTCCGTGTGACCCTGGTGTGACCCAATACGACATCACGCAACGCCGGCCCTGCATGTTTGAACGAAATGATTGATAAATATTGGGGTGGGTGACGGGGATCGAACCCGCGACTTCCTGAGCCACAGTCAGGCGCTCTGCCCCTGAGCTACACCCACCATTTAGGGTGGTGGACCGCCTACCAGCCTACGCTAAAGCTGTGGCTGGTCCGCTGCAGCGTTTCGCGAAGGCGGACCGGCGGCCCCTACGTACGTTGCACCCGTAACCAACGGGCCAACATCAAAGTTTAGCACGGTAGAATCCATCCTTCTCGCGCTCTCGCTCGTCTATTGTCAACACGATATGCAACTTACCGAACGAAACGAGTGGAAGTTCTTCGCCGTGCTGCCGCGAGCCGACGCTCTTCTGACCGTCGCGTGGTGGATGGTGCTGGTCTTACGCGGCGTGCTTCCGGCCCTGTTTGCCGTGGCGATGGGCGTGCTCGTGGGCGCCGTGCAACAAGGACAGAGCCTCGTCACCCCGCTGGCGCTCGTGGGCGGCGTGTTCGTGCTGCTGCAAATCCTCGTTCCGCTGCACACCGCGATCGGCGCCAATCTGGGTGATCGAACGGCGGCGTGGCTCTACGATCGGCTCACCGAAGCCTGCGTGCGTCCACCAGGCATCGGACACTTGGAAGATCCCAAGCTCACTGGCGATCTCACGGTCGCGCGCGATTTCGATCTCGGGATGACCGGTCCGCCGCTCAACGTCTCGGTGGACTTCATTGCCGGCGGACTGGTCGAGATGATCGGCGGCCTGTCGTGCACGGTCGTGCTGTTCGCCTTTTCGTGGTGGGCGCCGCTCGTGCTCGCGGGCGCATGGCTGGCGACGCATTGGCTGCTGCGTGAAAGCGGGGTGTGGCGCGATCGGAACACCGACGAAGTGCGCGCCGCGCAGCGCGATGCCGACTACGCGTTCAGGCTGGCGGTCGATCCGGCTCCGGCGAAAGAACTGCGTGTGTTCGGTCTCGCGGGATGGACGATCGACCGGTTTGCCAAACGTCGCACGCTGCTCCACGCGCTGCAGTACGAGGCCACACGACTGCGCGAGAAGCCGGTCGCATGGAGCCTGCTGATCGTGCTCGCTGCCAACGTGCTGGTGTTCTGGGCGTTGGCCACCGCGGCCGCCGATGGCTCGCTCACGCTCGCACGCGCCGTCGTCTTCGCGCAGAGCGCGGTTGGCGTGTCGGCGATCGCGTTCGGCGGGCTGAATTGGGCGCTCGATGGCGCTGCATCTCCGGTTGCCGCAGTCCTCCGTCTGGAATCGGCGATGGCTCCGGCAGGTGCGTTGCCTGAAGGCGATCGATCCGCAGCGAAGATGCCGGCACGCGAGATCCGCTTCCGCGACGTCACCTTTGCGTATCCGGGTGGTCAGCCGGTACTCGAGCACTTCGACCTCACGATTCCAGCCGGATCGTCGCTCGCGATCGTCGGTCAGAACGGCGCTGGCAAGACCACGCTCGCCAAGCTGCTGTGTCGCCTCTACGACCCTCAGTCGGGCGCGATCGAGATCGATGGCGTCAATCTGCGCGATCTCACGGTGGAATCGTGGCGGTCACGTGTGACCGCGGTCTTCCAGGACTTCACACGGTTCGAGCTGCCGCTGCGCGACAACGTCGCGCCGGCCGGAGCACCTGATGATGCGATTCGCCGTGCGTTGAGTGCCGCTGGTGCGACGAAGCTGGCGCGTCTCGACACGGTGCTCGCCCGAGGCTACGACGACGGCACCGATCTGTCGGGAGGGCAGTGGCAGCGCGTCGCACTCGCACGAGCGTTGTGTGCCGTCGAGGGCGGCGCCGGCCTCGTGCTGCTGGACGAACCGACTGCGCAGCTCGACGTGCGCGGCGAGGGGGAGATCTTCGGGCGCATGCTCGCGGCGACGCGGAACCGCACGACGATTCTCATCTCACATCGCTTTTCCACCGTGCGCCAGGCCGATCGCATCTGCGTGATCGAGCGCGGGCGGGTGATTGAGCTTGGCACGCACGACGAGCTGATGGCCAAGGGTGGACGCTATCGAACGATGTTCGATCTGCAGGCGCAGCGTTTCAACGCCAGTGAAGACGAAGAAGGAGCGGCGTATGACGTCCTTGGCTGACACCGCCGGGCACGCACCCGATACACGCTTCGATCGGCTTCCGCCCATGCTGTCGTCGATGTGGCGCCTTTGCAAGCTGGGGTATCGCCACGAGCCGCGCCTCATGTTGGTGGCATTCGTGCTGTCGCAGCTGTCGGCGCTGCCCGACGCGCTGATGGCCGTGTGGCTGATGCTGCTCGGCAAGGGTGTGCTCGAGCACCGATCCGGGCTCGTGCTCGTGTCGGCGATCGGCCTCGGCGTGTCGGCAACGGCCACGTGGTTTCTGCGCACGGTCAGTACGCGCGTGCAGCGCCGCTTCCGCGACAAGGTGACGATTGCGCTCGAATCGCACGTCGCGAGACTCCAGGCCACGGTAGGGACCATCGCGCATCACGAACGTCCGGACTATCTCGATCGTCTCGCGATGCTGCGTGATCAGGTGTTCGTGCTCGACCACATGTACATGTCGCTGTTCTCCACGCTCGGCTGGATCCTTCGCCTCGTGGTCACAGTGGCGTTACTGGCCTCGGTTCATCCCGCGCTCATCCTGCTGGCGGTTTGTGCGCTGCCAACCGTGATCACGTCGGCGTGGCGTCCCGGCGTCGAGCGCGCCATCTTCGAGAAAGCGGCACAACCGAATCGTCTGGCGCGTCATCTGTTCACAGTTGCCACGACCGCACCGCCCAGCAAGGAAGTGCGCGTCACCGGCATCGGCCCGTCACTGGTGACGCAGCGCCGGCAGGCCTGGGAGTTCGGCTACAGACCGATCGCGAAGGTGCGGTGGCGGTCGGCGATGTGGCACACGCTGGCGTGGGCGTTCTTCGGCGCCGCCTATGTCGGCGCGGTGGTGTTCGTGGCGTCCGGTCTGCGCGCGTCGGCAGGCAGTGTGCTGCTGGTGCTCGCAGCAGGCGCGCGGCTGTCGTTCTATATCGGCGCAACCGTGGGTGAGATCGGATTCCTGCGCGGGTTCTGGGCCGACGGCTCGAGACGACTGGCGTGGCTCGAAGACTACGCAGCCTCGTTCGTCGCGGCGGCCGATGTGGCCGTGCCGTCGGCCATCCGACGCGGCATCCGTCTCGAACATGTCTCGTTTGCCTACCCCGGCACCTCTCGTCTTGTGTTGGACGATATAACGCTCTCGATCACACCGAATTCAGTGGTGGCGATCGTCGGCGAAAACGGCGCCGGCAAGACGACGCTGGTCAAGCTCCTCGCGAAGATGTACGAACCCTCGTCCGGGGCGATCTACATCGACGATCAGCCGTTGGCACGCATGCGGTCCGATCAATGGCGCGAGCGCCTTGCGGGTGCGTTCCAGGACTTCTTCCGATTCGAGTTCCGGGCGCGCCACACCGTTGGTCTTGGCGACGTGCCTCGTGTCGACGACCAGCCGGCCGTCGTGACGGCGATCGGACGCGCAGGCGCCGACGATGTGGTGACGCGCCTGACCGCAGGGCTCGAAACGCAGCTGGGTCCCACCTGGCCCGGCGGCGTCGATGTGTCGTTCGGTCAGTGGCAGAAGCTCGCCCTGGCGCGCGGCTTCATGCGCGATGGCCCACTACTGCTCGTGCTCGACGAGCCGACGGCCGCGCTCGATGCGGAGACGGAGCATGCGCTGTTCGAGCGGTATGCGAGTGCGGCGCGCGGCACGAGCGGCGACGGCCGCATCACCATCCTCGTGTCGCATCGCTTCTCCACGGTACGCATGGCCGATCGCATCATCGTCATGGACGGCGCCAAGGTCGTCGAGATAGGCACGCATGACGAGTTGCTGGCAAAGAAGGGTCAGTACGCGGAGTTGTACGGGATTCAGGCGGCAGCGTACCGATAGCGGTTCAGCGTTCGACGTTCAGAGTTCCTGGTCGCGGTTCCAGTTCGAGAGTTCCGAGTTCCCGGTTCGGCAGGGTAGAGCCAGCGGCCGGTGCACACTCAGATGGTAGAATAATGGCATGCGAACTACCATCGACAAGGCAGGCCGAGTCGTCATTCCAGCCGCCATTCGCGAACGCGCCGGAATGACAGCCGGGGCCGAGCTGGAGATCATCGAGGACGACACTGGCATTCGTCTCGAGCGTGTGGCCGCCGGGCCGCGCCTCGTTCGCGTCGGGCGCCGATTGGTGGCACGTCCGACGGCATCCCCTGAATCGCGGCCGGTTGTCGACGTCGCCGCGCTGATCGAGGAAGAGCGGAGCCGTTGGCCGTAACCGTCTTCCTCGATACCAGCGTTCTGGTCGCGGGCTTGATCGACTTTGGGCCGCAGAGCGCTCCTGCTCAAACGCTGCTCGCCGCGGTCGCAGATAAGCGGGTGAACCCGGTTGCGACAGCATGGCACTGCTGTCTCGAGTTCTTTTCAGTCGCCACACGACTGCCTCCCGAATACCGTGTCGGACCCACGGATGCGGCCATGTTGCTCGAGCAAGAAGTCTTTGCGCGAATGACAGTGCACGATCTGCCGGCCACCGAGCGTGTGGCGCTATTGAGCGCGGCATCGCGCGACGCGATCGCCGGTGGACGCATCTACGACGCGCACATCGCCGAGATTGCCCGAGCGGTCGGGGCGGCGGTCGTAGTCACCGACAACCGCCGACACTTCCTCTCGGCGCTTCGCTATGACATGCGAGTGGAAACACCGGCCGAGTTCCTGTCCAACCTGAAGACTCGTCGATAGCGCTGAGCGCCTCGCGCGACCAGGCGTGCGCATTGTGATCAACGCCCGACGCCCCCGTCCGATCAGATGTCACCGATTCGAACATCATCGGGGCGAGGTTGAGGCCTCGGTTAGTTGTGCTCCAGCAGCTCGATTCGGTTTCCGAAAGGATCGGACACATAGACGCGATTGAAGCCTTCAAGCGGTTCGCCGGTGACAGGTGGAAAGCCGGCGGCCTTGCACGTCGCCATCAGTTCGGCGAGACCGCGCACCAGGATGGCGGGATGTGCCTTGCGCGCCGCAGTGAAGTTCGGATCGACGCCGAGATGCAAGCGGAGTCCGCCACCTCGAAACCACACGCCACCGCGCGAAGCCAGATTGACCGGCTTGGTTTCCTCCACCAGGCCGAGCACGCCGGAGTAGAACGCACGCGCCGCTGGTTCCTGCCCAGCAGGCATCGCGAGCTGGATGTGATCCAGGCCGACGATCTCAAACACTTCGAACGCTCGTCTCCATGCGTCCGGCGTTTCGCATGCCGATGAAGTAGCCGACGAACAGCATCACCCACACCGCATCGACAGCGATAGCCACATAGATCAACATCGCGCCAACCAGTCCGATGAGCGCGCCCCAGTTCCGCACGACGATCTCGGAGACCGGTCCTTCCAACGCCACGCCGAAGTTGGATCGTAGCGCCGCCTGCGGTGCGATCGCCGCATACATCATCGTGCACGTCAGCGCGCCAGACACGAGCATGAGCCATTTGATGTTGGCGACGATCCACGTCATTGGAATCTCCTCTATGCGAGCGAGACGGAGTGGGCAGGCACCGACCTGCGCCAGCACGATCGCACCGACGCCGCAAGTATGATCGCACTGTGAGGGCGATCTTTGCAGCTGACACCAACCGCCCTGAACAATCCCGCACGGCGTGCGCGAGCGAGCCTTCGCACCGCCGAGCGCCAGCGGGCTCGCACGCGGCCGTAGGCTGCCCCGCACGCGAGCGCGGCGAGCCCCGCGCTGACCCGCTTTGTCACGGTCGCAGCCTCGCCTCAGACCTCGCTAACCGGCAACGAACCGCATCGTCTAAAAGATAGGCATGCACCAGAGCGACCCGACAGCTGTCGCCAGAGCCCGGGACGGCGACATCGAGGCCTTTCGGTCGCTGGTGGAGGAGCACAGCTCCTATCTCTTCGGCGTGGTGTACCGGATGACCCGAAACCCGGAGGACGCCCGCGACGTCGTGCAGGACACCTGGCTCAAAGCGCATGCGCAGCTCGGGCGATTCGAGGCACGGGCCGACGTGCGCACCTGGCTCACGCGGATCGCGATCAACTGCGCCATCGATCATCTGCGCAAGGTCGGGCGGCGCGATGCGGTGCAGGCGGCCGATCTGGACGAGGGCCCGATTGCGGCGCAGATGCGGGCGCCCGAGCCGCCTCCCGATCGGCGCGTGCTCTCGGGCGAGATTCACGCGCGCGTGGCGCAGACGATGCTGCGGCTCACCGAGATCGAGCGCGCGGCGTTCACGCTGCGCCACATCGAGGGCATGTCGATCGACGAGATCGGATCGGTGCTGGGTCTGAAGAGCAACGCGACCAAGCACAGCATCTTTCGCGCAGTACGCAAGATGCGAGCGGCGCTGGCGCCGTTCGTGGAGGCATGACGTGTCGGAATACTCACCAGGGCGGCACATCACGGACGAGGAGCTCCTGCTCGACTACTACAACGAGAGCGAGCCGGCCGATCGGACATCGAGAGCAGCGCATCTTGCCTCCTGCGAGACCTGCCGCGCGCTCGATCGCGAGATGCGCGCGGTGCTCGCGATGGTCGCCACGTCGCCGTCGATCGAGGCACCACCCGGATTCGGACGCGAGATGTGGGCTCGTGTCGAGCCGCACCTCTCGGCGCGCGCGAACGTACGGCGCTCGATGTGGTCCGCCTTCGCCACGGCTCCGGCGAGACTCGCGCCGGTACGGCACTGGGCGCTCGCCGGTGGGATGGCCATGCTACTCGTCGTGTCTTTCACCCTGGGCCGTGTCTGGGAGCGCGGGCCGAAACGAGAGGAGGTTCCTCAGCGCGCCGGACTGGCGATCGCGACGGCTCCCAATACCGACTCGGTCACCGAGCGGCTGCTGCGGGCGGAGATGGAAGACCATCTCGAGCGATCGCAGCGCGTGCTGGTGGATCTCGCGAACACCGACGATGGCGGCGATGTGGCACTGGCGAGCGATCGTACGCGCGCCGCGGATCTCGTTGCCGCGGGACGGCTGTACCGGCGCGCCGCCGATCGCGTCGGCGATGTCGAGATGCGCGATCTGCTCGAGGACGTGGAGCGCGTGCTCGTCGACGTTGCTAACGGCTCGCCGGACCGCTCGTCCAAGGAATTGAAAGACGTCCGCACGCGCATCGGCGAACAGGACCTGTTGTTCCGATTGCGTGTGGCCGCTTCGGAGATTCGCGAAACCCAGCGTCGCGCGCAGCCGACGTATTGAGGCAGACACAGAGCGATGGACATGAACAGATACACGATTTCACTTGTGACGGCGTGTGCGTTGGCGGCAGTACCGGCAGTCGGCCGCGCGTACGCGTTAGACGGGCAATTCGCGCTGGCCGACGTCGATCAAGCGCGCGCGGATCGCGAGCGCGCGCGCGAGGACCAGGAACGGGCGCGCGACGACCAGGAACGCGCGCGCGCTGATCGGGAGCGCGCACGCGAGGATCAGGAGCGCAATCGATCCGAGCAATCCTACGAGCGAGGCCGCAACTTCATCGAACGTCAGGAGTGGTCGCGAGCGGTCGAGCAGTTCTCATCACTGATCTCCGACCGTGCACCGCGCGCCGACGCTTCCCTCTACTGGCGCGCCTACGCGCTCGACAAATTGAATCGGCAGACCGAGGCGCTCACCAGCCTTGCCGAGCTCTCGAAGTCGTTTCCAGCCAGTCGCTGGCTGAACGACTCGCGAGCGTTGGAGCTGCAGATCAGACAGCGTGCCGGCCAGCCGGTCTCGCCCGATCAGCAGAGTGACGATGAACTGAAGCTGCTGGCGATTCAGGGATTGATGCACTCGGATCCAGCGAATTCGGTGCCGATGCTGGAGAAGCTGCTGCAAGGCAACTCGTCGCCGCGCCTGAAGGAGCGCGCGCTGTTCGTGCTGGCGCAGAGCAATTCGACTCGCGCGCAGGAGGTGCTCGGACGGGTCGCGCGCGGCAACGCCAATCCCGAGCTGCAGGAGAAGGCGATTCAGTATCTCGGCATGAACGGCACCGCGGCGAATCGTCAGATCTTGGCGGACATCTATCAATCGTCGGCCGATGTCGGCGTGAAGCGGCGCATCTTGCGGTCGTTCATGATGGCTGGCGACCGCTCCCGGGTTCTCAACGCGGCCACGACTGAGAAGTCGCCCGAGTTGCGCGTGGAAGCGGTACGTCAGCTTGGCATGATGGGTGCGCGCGAGGAGCTGTGGCAGCTCTATCAGAAGGAATCCGCCGTCGAGGTCAAACAGCAGCTCCTGCAGTCGATGGGCATGGCGGGTGATTCCTCACACCTGGCCGACATCGCGAACAGCGAGAGCAACCCCGATCTCTTGCGGACGGCGATCCGTACGATGGGGATGACTGGTGGCGGTCAGGCCAAGGCCGACGCCCTGGTGTCGATCTACTCTCGCCAGAAGGATCCCAACCTGAAGAACGCGGCGCTCGACGGGCTGTTCATCTCGGGCAACGCCGACGCGCTGGTCGCGCTCGCGCGCAAGGAGACCGATCCGGCGATGAAGCGCCGCATCGTCGAGAAGCTCTCGCTGATGAACTCTTCGGCGGCACAGAAGTACATGCTCGAACTGCTGGAGAAATAGAGGGCGTCCGCCTTCGCTTTCGGCTTCGGCGCGACGGTAGGGCGCGGTAGGGCGCGCTTCGCGCGTAGGGCCGCCGCTTCGCGGCGGCAGGGGGAGTATCAGAGTATGCGCGTGGCTGTTGTCGTTATGGCGATCGCGATTCTAGTGACGACGTCTGCGTTCGCCCAGACGCCGGAGGTCGTCAACGGCACGTTGCAGACACAACCATCCACGCGAGGGCTCGCGCGTGAGGTCTCCGCGCTGATCACGTCTATCGCGCAACCGGGGTGGATTGGCTACTCGGTCAAGGCGCGGCCGCACGACTCTGGCGATGGGTGCTGGTCGGACGGAATCAATCGCCGACGAGCGGGTGGGACGCTAAAGCTCGAAGGCGTCGATGAGTTGTATGTGTTGTTTCGCATCGACCAACGCCAGGTCGACAAGATCAAATTCGCATCGCCGGAGTGCCAGCTCGATGCGGGCGGTCTCACGGTCCATTGGCTCACCGGCGTGAGTGCCAGCGAGAGCCTCGACTACCTGACCACCTTCGTCGACAGCAAGACAACCCGCCGTCTTGCCAATCAGGCCATCGTCGCGATTGCGCTCCACGGCGATCCGGCGTCTCTCGATCGGCTGATCGCACTGGCGCGCAAGCATCAGGATCCGAAGGTGCGCTCGGACGCGCTCTTCTGGGTCGGTCAACGGGCGGGAGACAAGGCTGCCAGTACCATCACCGATGCGCTCGACAACGATCCAGAGACCGAGGTCAAGAAGCGCGCCGTCTTCGCCCTCAGCCAGCGGCCCAAGGATGAGGGCGTTCCCAAGCTCATCGAGGTCGCGCAGAAGAACCGCAATCCAGAGGTCCGTCGTCAGGCGATGTTCTGGCTGGGCCAGTCGAACGATCCCCGCGCTTTGGCGTTTTTCGAAGAAGTTCTCCGGCGGTAGCGCGCCGTAGAGCGCCCGCTTCAGCGTGCGCGTCCACCCGATCTATCATTGCCGCTTCGCGAGGGCCAGTTGCCCTCTCAAGGAGCGTTGAGATGATCAAGTGGATGTCGGCTGCGTTCGTCCTGGCGACGACGCTCGTCGTCATGGTTTCGTTCGATGTCTCGGCACAACAGAATCAAATGAGCTTCTTCGTCAGCAGCGTGGGGTCGGGCAACGGCGCCAACCTCGGCGGCCTGGCCGGCGCGGACAAGATCTGCCAGAACCTGGCCACTGCGGCCGGCAGCCGCGGCAAGACGTGGCACGCGTATCTCAGCGCCGCGGCCGCGAACGGGCAGCCGGCGGTGAACGCGAAAGATCGCATCGGCAGCGGTCCCTGGTACAACCAGAAGGGCGTGATGATCGCGAAGAGCGTGGCCGACCTGCACTCCGACAGCAACAACATCAAGAAGGACACCGCGCTCACCGAGAAGGGTGGCATCGTCAATGGCGTCGGCGATACGCCGAACCAGCACGATATCCTCACCGGCTCGCAGGCAGACGGCACGCTGCAACCGCCGACGCCACCCAACACGGATGCGACCTGCGGCAACTGGACCAGCGCGACCGATGGCATGGGCGCAGCGCAACTGGGCCACGTCGATCGCATGGGCCGAGGCGCGGCCGCAGCGTCGTGGAACTCGTCACATCCGTCACGCGGCTGCTCGCAGCAGAATCTCGTTGCGACGGGTGGCAACGGGTATCTGTATTGCTTCGCGACGAACTGATCGCGGGTGGAGATAAGGGAGGAGACGGGGGCAACGGAGATTGATCACACGGAGGGAACGGGGATAACGGAGATCGGCCGACTGGTGCCGCTCCCGTTAGGGTTTGAAAGGGGAGCGGCGCCAGACGGCCGCACTCCGTTGCCTCCGTTTCCTCGGTGTGACTAATGCTCCGTTACCTCCGTCCGCTCCGTTTCCTCTGACGATGCAATCACGACGCGACTTCATCAAGACCACGGCGGTGACCGCGGCTTCGCTCGCCGCGGTTGGTCCGCTCTCATTCGATTCGTCTGCGCAGACGATCGCGGCGCCGAGTGCCGATCCCGCAGCGATCGAGATCGCGAATGAGGCGCTGAACGCGGCCAAGAGCGCCGGTGCGTCGTATGCCGACGTGCGCGTCGGGCGATATCGGCGGCAGACGATTGCGACGCGCGAACATCAGATCTCCGGCGTGACGGATGGTGAATCGTACGGGCTTGGCATCCGCACGCTCGTCGATGGATGCTGGGGATTCGCGGCGACGAGCACCATGACGCGGGCGGCGGCGCGAACGGCGGCGCTCGAGGCGATCAACATGTCGCGCGCGGCGCGAGCGGTGCACAAACATCGCATCGAGCTGGCGCCGACGGCACGCGTCACCGGCACGTGGATCACGCCCGTGCGGCGCGATCCGCTCGACGTACCGATCGAAGACAAGATCGCGCTGCTGCTCGCGACCAACGAAGCGGCGCTCAAAGTCAAGAACGTCCGCTTCGCGAACTCGGGCCTGCAGCTGCTGCGCGAGGTGAAGACGCTGCTGACCTCCGAGGGCACCAACGTCACGCAGACGATGATTCGCGTCGGGCCGTCGTTCTCGACCACGGCGATCGATGGCGGCGACTTCCAGACCTACGAAGAGGAGATCGCTCCGCGAGGCCTCGGGTGGGAGTACGTCGAATCGCTCAACATGCCGGGCAACGCCGAGCGATGGGCATCGATCGCGGGGGAGAAGCTCACGGCGAAGAGCGTCGTCGCCGGCACCTACGATCTGATCCTGGAGCCGACGAACCTCTGGCTCACCATCCACGAATCGATCGGCCACTCGACGGAGCTCGATCGCGCCATTGGCGAAGAAGCCAACTACGCTGGCACGAGCTTCGTGGCGCCGCCCGAGAAGGTCATTGGTCAGTTGAAGTTCGGTCCCGCGATCATGAACGTGCAGGCCGATCGCACGCAGGAAGGATCCCTCAGCCGCGTCGCCTGGGACGATGAGGGCGTGCCGGCGGATTCGTGGCTGCTGATCGACAAGGGCGTGTTCAAGGATTATCAGACGACGCGCGAGCAGGTGGCGCGGATCCAGAAGCTCACTGGAGTGTCGCGATCGCATGGCTGCTCGTTTGCCGAGTCGTGGAACGCGGTGCAGTTCCAGCGCATGCCGAATGTCTCGCTGCTGCCCGGCACCGCGGACATCGGCGTCGACGACATCGTCAAGGACACGCAGCGCGGCGTGCTGATCAGAAATCGCGGGTCATGGTCGATCGACCATCAGCGCTACAACTTCCAGTTCTCCGGCCAGGCCTTCTACGAGATCCTCAACGGCAAGATTGCCGGGATGCTGAAGGACGTCGCCTATCAGAGCAATACGCCGGTGTTCTGGAATGCGATGGACATGATTGGCGGCAAGTCGTCGTACTGGCTGGGCGGCGCGTTCAACGACGGCAAGGGCGAGCCGTCACAGAGCAACTCGGTCAGCCATGGCTGCGTGCCGGCGCGATTCCGCAACGTCACCATCCTCAACATTGCCCGGAAAGCGTGATGGCCAGTCAAGCCCGCCCGGGTACCGACGCTGGAACCCCGCTGCTCACGCGCGAACAGGCGAAGGCGATTGCCGATCGCGTGCTCATGTTGAGCACCGCCGAACAGACGCGCGTGAACATCGTCAGCGAGTGGAGCGGCAACACCCGGTTTGCCGACGCCAGCATCACGACCTCGGGCGGCATCACCGACACGACGCTGACGGTCACCGTCACGATCGGCAAACGGCGAGCATCGTCTTCGACCAACGTCCTCGATGACGCGTCGCTGAAGCGGACGATCGATCTGGCGATGCGCCTGGCTCGTTTGTCGCCGGAGGATCCCGAGATCATGCCGGAGCTCGGTCCGCAAAAGTATTCGGACGTGAACGCCTACGTTCGCGCCACCGCCGATCTGGATCCCGAAACGCGGGCTGCTGCCATTCAGCGCGCCGTGTCCGCCTCGTCCGCGGCGGGCAAGCCCGCCGGATCGATCTTCTCGGCAGGATTCCTCGAGGCGAGCGCCCGAGCGATCGCGGTCGCTACCAGCAGCGGGTTGTTCGCGTATCACCGCACCACGAGCTCCGAGTTCTCGATGACCGCGCGGACGCCCGACGGCACGGGGAGCGGATGGGCCTCGAGCGGCGCCCGCGACTGGACGGCAATCGATCCGTCGGCGATCGGCCGCATCGCGGCGCAGAAGGCCGTCGCCAGCCGCAATCCGCAGGCGATCGAGCCTGGCATGTACACCGCGGTACTGGAGCCGCAGGCGGTCACCGATCTCGTGCCGCTGCTCGCTGGTGCGCTCAACGCGCGCAATGCCGATGAAGGTCGCAGCCCGTTTTCGAAAACCGGCGGTGGCAATCGGATCGGCGAGAAGGTTGCCGACGAGCGTGTGACGCTGTATTCGGATCCAAACGATCCGAAGCTGCTGGCGGAGCCGTTCGACAACACCGGGCTGCCAATCGCGCGCACGGTCTGGATCGAGAAGGGTGTGCTGAGGAACCTCGCCTACACACGGTTCTGGGCGCAGAAGCAAGGCAAGCAGCCCACTGGCTCGCCGGCGGCCGGTGGACTCGCGCTCGTCGGCGGCACGAAGAGTACTGAGGAACTCATTGCGGGCTGTGCGCGCGGTGTGCTCGTGACGCACTTCTTCTACATCCGCGCGCTCGATCCGCGTACGGTGCTGCAGACCGGCCTGACACGCGACGGCGCATTCCTGATCGAGAACGGCAAGATCACGCGCGCGCTGAAGAATTTCCGCTGGAACGAGAGCCCGCTGCTGATGCTGAACCGGCTCGAGGAGATCGGCCGCCCTGAGCTCACTGCCGCAGGACGCGTGATGCCCGCGCTGCGGATCAGGGATTTCAATTTCACGTCGCTGTCTGACGCAGTGTGAGGGGCGGGTGTGAAGACCCGCCCCCACGAGAGCAGGACGTCGTAACGTTATTTCTTGGCGGCGCTGATCTTCCAGATCTTATTGCCCGAATCATCAGACACGAGCAGTGATCCATCTCGTGCCGTCAGCACACCCACCGGGCGACCCCACTGAGTGATGGGCGATCCGTTCGAGCCATCCGATGAGAGGAATCCGGTGAGGAAGTCCTCGATCGGACCAGGCTTGCCGTTCGCCATCGGGAAGAAGACCACGCGATACCCCGACGCCACCGATCGGTTCCACGATCCGTGCAAGGCGACGAACCCGCCATTGCGATACCGCTGCGGGAACTGATTGCCGGTGTAGAAGGTGATGCCCAACGCGGCCGAGTGCGCAGGGAACAGCACGTCGGGGACGAGCGCCTTCTTCACGAGATCGGGAAACGCGCCGACGTAGCGCGGATCGTAGTTGCTGCCGATGTACGAATACGGCCAGCCGTAGAAGCCGCCGTCCTTCACTGAGGTTGCGTAGTCGGGCACCAGATCGTCACCGAGGTTGTCGCGCTCGTTCATCGCGGTCCAGAGCGTGTCGGTGCCTGGCTGCAGCGCGAGACCGACGGGGTTGCGGATACCCGAGGCGAAGACGCGGTAGCCGCTGCCGTCGGGATTGAACTCGAGAATCGCCGCGCGCCGGCAGTCCTCACCGGCATCGTTGTTCGACTGCGATCCCACGGCCACGTACATCTTCGTGCCGGCACGGTTGAAGATCACGTTGCGCGTCGAGTGCCCGCCGGTCGGCAGGTCCATCAGCTTCTCGGGCTCGCCCTGCGCTTTGAGATCGCCGTTCGTGTATTTGTAGCGCACAAGCGATCCGGTGTTGCCGACGTAGAGATAGCCGTCGTGGAACGCCATTCCGAACGGCGCGGCGAGTGTGCCGGGTCCCTTCTCGACGAAATTGGGTGGCGGCATGCATGCCGGTGCGTTCGCGCCGAGTACCGCTGGAGGCTGACCAAACCCCGGAGGCGGTCCGCCCGCTGCACGTCCCGCGCCGCGTCCACCACCGCCGCCGCCACCCGCCGGAGGTCCTCCGCGTTGCGGCGGCGCGCCGCCGGCGTAGGTTTCGCGCGCTTCGAACGTGCCGTCGTTGTTGGCGTCGCGCAGCACGGTGATCGTGTTGGTGCCTGGTGAGCTCACGAACAGATCACCGTTGGGTGCGTACACCATCATGCGCGGCGCCGGCAGTTCGGCGTAGGTGCTGAGCGTGAAGCCCGCGGGAACCGATGGATTGACGCCTTCGGGTCGGGTGCCTCCGCGACTCGGCTTCGGACTCGCGGTTGTTGGCGCTGGAAGCTTGCTCGCGTTCGGCTGTGGCAGCACGGTGTTCTGCTGAGCGACGAGAGCTCCGGTCACCGCGACGACCACCGCGCAGGCGAGTGTCGTCGTGAGCCACTGACTCTGAGGTCGGAATGTCATCACAGACTCCTGATGAGGTTCGCGGGGGAGATCCTATCCCAACATCGTGTGCACACGGCGCGAGATACGGAAGACCTTCCCCTATAATCACGCCTCATGAAACGAATGCTGATCGTACTCGCACTACTGGTATGGCTGCCGTCGAATGCGTCGGCCCAGCTGCTCGCGGCCAAAGATGGTGCGATCGTCTACGGCCACCATCACCTCAACGTGAGCAGCGTCGACGAACACAAGAAGTTCTGGGTCAACACCCTTGGCGGCACGGCGATCACGATCGGGACCAACAAGCGCGAGATCATCGAGCTGCCCAACGCGCTGATCTTTTTGAACGCGATGGCGCCGAGCGGCGGCACCAAGGGCACGACGATGAACCATATCGGGTTTTCGGTGCCTGACCTGCGTGCAGTGATCGCGAAGGTCAAAGCGAACGGCTTCAGCATGGTGACCGCCGAGGAAGCGCCGCCAGGAATCAAGGTCGAAAACGACATCGGCCTGGCCACCGGTGGCGACGTATCGGGAATTGCGTATGCGCTCGGGCCCGACGGTGTGAAGGTGGAGCTGCTCGAGATCAAGAAGCAGACCGTGCCGATCATGAGCCACCACATTCACTTCTTCGGTCCACAGAAGGAGATGCACGACTGGTATATGAAGATCTTCGGTGCCAAGGATCGGCCCGGGCTCACCGGCTCGTTCATCGGCGCGGATCTTCCGGGCATCGGTTTGAACTTCACGGCCGCGACCGATGTGGTCGGCACGCGCGGGCGCGCCATCGATCACATCGGCTTCGAGGTCAAGAACCTCGAGGCGTTCACCAAGACGCTCACTGCGCAAGGCATCAAGCTCGATCGGCCGTATACCAAAGTCGAGGCGCTGGGCATTTCGATCGCGTTCATCACCGATCCGTGGGGCACGTACATTGAGCTCACGGAAGGGCTGGACAAAGTGAACTGAGCTCTGTGGCTGACGAACCGGCACTCACTCCAACTCCCGAAAACGTCTACGCGCTGCTCGCCAGCAAGACCGAGTCGCAGCTGCGACGCATTCTGCGATCGCATCGCGACGTACCGTTTCGAGGCGAAGAAAAGTACGAGCGCGAGGCGGTGGAGCTGCGCGCGGCGCTCGATATCGCCCTCGATCGCCTGATGGTGATCGAGGTCCGGTTGGAAACCGGATCGGACTCGGTGTCGCCGCCGGTCAACCCGGATCTGCTGCAACTGCTGCAGTCGAGCGCGTTCGGGCGCTACATCAATTCCTATCTCTACTTCGGCGTTCGCTTCATGGCGGCGCGGCTGCTGGGACCGGACAGTTACACGAAGCCGCCGACGCGCGGCACACAGGTTGACGTGCAGCATGCGGCGGCACCCGACGCGCAGAAGGTGTCGTTCGATCTCAACGACGTGCCGCTGCCGCTGCCGCATCCGCCGGCGGTCAAGCCAGACGTTTACGCGGTGCTCGGCGTCGACGAGCGGCGCCAGCTGCTCGACGATCCCGACGTCGCTGAAGCGCTCGCGTTTCTCGACGACAGCGTTCCCTCCGATCAGGAGACGCCTCAGGAATCGCCGCCGCCGTATGCGCAAATGGCGATGCACGAAGCGCCAGGTGCGACGCAAGGCGACGACTGCGGCTGGCAGGCCGACTACGAGCGATGGCTGCGCGGCCTCGGCCACAACCCGGATCGCGCGGCGTACTTCGTTCGCATCACGCGGGGGCTGCGATCGTTCATTCGATCACGTGTCGACTTCTACACCGAGCTCGAAGGCAAGAGCGAGATCGACTCGTGGCGCGTGTGTGGAAGGCTCCAGGATGTCACGGCGAAGCTGCCGCACACCGCGCGGTTCGGTCTGCTCGACTTGTACTGGCTGGCGCGACTGCTGCGCGCGGAGGTGTCGTCGGTCGGCGTCGTCACCTACACCGGACGCTCGTGGATCCGACTGCTCCAGGAGCGTGCGCGCATCGACGACGACAATCCCGCGGAGCTCGACGAAGCCATTCCGGTGCTGCGTGCGGTGTTCGACTTCACCTGCGATCTGATCTTGAACTCGGTGGCCATCGCCTGCGATCGCCTCGATCGGGCGATGAACCCCGAGACGTTTCCCGAGTGGCCGACGGAGACGGTGACCTGGCGCCGCGCCTACGACGAGGAGCTCCTCGAGATCGCCAGACAGCGGCAGAAACGTGGCATTCACCGCAACGCGCTCTTCGGCTCGCAGGACGTCGCCAGCGCTGCCGAGTACAGCGGACAAATCGTGGGCTGGAGCCGAAGGAACCGTACCGGCGAGCACCTCGAGAACCTGATTGGTCTCGCGTTCTCCGGCGGTGGCATTCGCAGCGCCACGTTCAACCTCGGCGTGCTCGAGCGGCTGCAGGAGCTGGATCTGCTGCGCAGCGTCGATTACCTCTCGACGGTCTCCGGCGGTGGATACATCGGCGGATGGCTGCTTGGCAACGTGCGCCGCACGCAGTATTGGCTCAGTCAGCTGACGGATTGGCTGCCGTCGATCGAGCACCTGCGCCGCTACTCGAACTACCTGGCGCCGCGCTCGGGTCTCATGAGCGTCGACACCTGGACGATGTGGGCGAGCTGGATCCGCAACGCGTTTCTCATTCAGCTCACCGGCGTGGCATGGCTGTGGGTGCTGATCCTGCTCACGCGAATCAACGAAGCGATCTTCACGTGGCATCGTTTCGCCTCTCTCGCCGTGTCGCCGGGCAATCTCATTCTGGCGCCGATGGTGATCCTGCTCACCATCGCGGTATGCCGAAGCGTGATCTCGGAGACCCGTCCGGTCAAGGAAGGCGATGTGCTCGCGTTGGCGGTCGCGCCGGCATGGCTTGGGTCGTTCGTGACCGCGGCGATGTTGTGGGCGGCGCATCCGCACGGCACCGCGAACGCACCGCTGCTGTACTCGGACGTCCTCGCAACCTCGTGGCGGGAGTGGACGGGACCGTTGGCCGTCATGTTCGTGAGCCTCTCGCTGGTGGCGGCCTGTTCGATCGATACGCGGCGCAGCAGGATCGTCGCCTTCATCTGGGGTGTCGTCACTGCGTCGGTGGCGATGACGGTGGTCTACCTCGGGTTCTGCGCCGTGCGGTGGATGTTCGGCGTCTGGGGCGACGAAGACCGCTACTCGTGGATGGCCTACGTGTTCGGGCCGCCGCTGGTGCTCTTCGCGATGGCGCTCCCGATCGTCGCGATCATCGGCCTCATCGGCACCGACTCCGAGGACTGGCGCCGCGAGTGGTGGACGCGCTTCGGATCGTGGATCGGCATCTCGGGCGTCGGCTTCATGGTCTTGAGCGTGACGAGTGTGTTCGGTCCGCTGATCGTGCTGAGCGCGTTCGATCGCGCGTGGGGCTGGGGGCAGTGGAGCACCGCCCTCGGATGGGTGGCGACGATTGCTGGCGGTCTCATGTCGGGCAACAGCGATCGTACGAGTGGCGGTGAGGGCCGCACGCTCACGGCGGCGGCGCTGGAATGGTTCTCCAAGATCGCCGCCATCGTCTTTGTGGTCGGCGCCGTGCTGATCGGGGCGACGCTGCTACACGTGCTGTTGGTGAAGATCTTCACCGACAAGCAGATTCTGGCCAGCGAGTACTGGACGCACCTGATGACGATCACGACCGCCGAGTACTGGTGGGCGCTGCTCCTTCTGACGGTGCTGGCGCTGCTATTCTCGTGGCGGTTCGAGATCAACATCTTCGGCTTGAATCAGTTCTATCGAAATCGTCTGGTACGCTGCTATCTCGGGGCGACGCGATGGCGGTCCGGTTTGCGCACGCCGCATGCGTTCACGGGCTTCGATTCACAAGACGATCTCGAGCTGTATCACTTCCGCAATCTTCCGATCCACGAGCAGTCGTATCGCGGGCCGTTTCCGATCTTGAATGGCTCGTTGAATCTCGGCGGCAGCTCCGACCTCGGCGTTCACACACGGCACAGCGCGTCGTTCGTCTTCACCCCGATGCGCGCCGGTTCCGATCGCAAGGCGGTCGGCTACGCGCCGATGTATGGCGTGAGGAAAAGCTTCGCCGGCGGCGTGATGCTCGGACAGGCGATCTCGGTGTCGGGCGCGGCCGCCAGTCCGAACATGGGCTACAGCACGTCGCCGCTCGTCGCGTTTCTGTTGACGATGTTCAACGTGCGGCTGGCGTGGTGGTTTCCGAATCCGGGTCGGCCCAACTGGCACAAACCGCGTCTGCCGATCAGCACCTGGTATCTCGTCAAAGAGATGTTCGGCCTTGCCGACGAGCACAATCACTTCATCAACGTCTCCGACGGCGGCCACTTCGAGAATCTCGGCATCTACGAGCTGGTACGACGGCGCTGCAAGGTGATCATCGCGTCGGACGCCGAGTGCGATCCGCACCTGACCTTCGGCAGCCTGGGCAACGTCATTCGCCTGTGCGAGGTGGACTTCGACGCCAAGATCGAGATCGACGTCGAGTCGATCCGCAAGCAGAAGGCGGACGGTTTGAGCCGCGCCCACTGCGCGATCGGCCGCATCAACTATTCGAACGGCAGCCGCGGCTACTTGATCTACATGAAGTCGTCGCTGACCGGCGACGAGGACGCCAGCACCGAGCAGTACCTGTCATCGCACGCAGAGTTCCCGCACGAATCGACGAGCGATCAGTTCTTCGCCGAAGATCAGTTCGAGAGCTATCGGCGCCTGGGCTATCACATCGCCAAGCTGACGTTTCGCGACGTCGAGCACGAGCCGAGTCTCGTGGAGATGGCGCGCAATCTGTTCAACCTGTGGAGCCCTTCCTCCGATAGCAGCTCGTTCGTCGGACAAGCGGAGCAGCTCGATCAGATCTGGGAGCGGTTCCGTTCGACGCCGACGCTGCACCCGCTGCTCGATGCGTTGATGGCCGACATGCCGACGCCGTTTCCGCTGCCACTGCCAGGCGTGGTGGCTGCCAACCCGCAGCGTGTGGAAGGCGAGGAACTGGCGGCGTGCCTGGAGCTCATTCAGTTGATGGAGAACGTGTTCATCGCGCTGCAGCTGGATGACTTCTGGGGCCATCCCGACAATCGTGGGTGGGTGACGCTGTTTACCAGCTGGGCCAAGTGCGGCACCTTCCGCCAGGCGTGGCGGCAAACGCGATCGACCTTCGGGATCGGCTTCGCCTACTTCTGCGAGCACCGACTGGGCCTGCCGTCTCTCAACGGACGGTGAAGCGTTCTTCGCGGAGAAGGCGCCCGTCCTCGCTCCGCACTTCTACTCGCCATTGGCCCGCGCGTTCGGGCGCGATCGTCGTGCGGCTGTAGGTGCGATAGCCGGCGCCGTTCGGCTGGATCGAGAGCATCACACTTTGGCGCAGCTGATCGCCGACGTACCAGCGATGTTGTACGGTCGTCGGGCGTTCAGCGACGACGCGTGTGAAGAAGTAGATCGGTCCTGGTGCGACGTCACCACTGATCGCATCGCATTGCCACGCGCCACTCGTCGTGAGTGTGCGGCATAGCCTCGCGTCGGCGACTGTCGGAGCGTCGGTCGACGTCGGAGCGGCCGCAGCGGGAGTGGGAGGCGACGCCGGCGTCGGATCAACGGGCGATGGCGCTGCCGTTGGAGGTGTCGGGGCGTCATGCGGCGGCGTCGCAGGTGTCGGCGCATCCGGCAATACAGGTGTCGGATTCGAGATCTCGCGAGGAGGCGTCGTGTCGACACGCCGAGTGGTGTCGCCCGATCGCCACGCCATCCATCCCAATCCGCTCACGAGAACGACAGCGATCACGCCGACCGCAACGAGGCCAAATGGAACGCCGCGCCGCGGCTGTTCCAACGCCGAGGATGAACGCAGCGCCGTGTAGGCCGGGTCGACAATGTGGGCCGGGTCTTTAGACCCGGCACCGTATACCGGGTCTTGCTGATGAGGCTCAGCGATCGCGTCCTCGGCCACCGCCTCATCCTGTTGCGCGGCCGATTCGCTCTTGAAACCCTCCTCCGCGATGACATCCTGTTCGCGCGATTCGACTTGATCCTCAAACGATCGACCGTGCAGTCGACAGAACTCCTCGAGATTCTCCCGGCTGGTGGCGACAAACGGATGATCCGAGGGAAGCGCGACAGTCGCGATGGCGTACGCGCGCCGGAAGCACCGGTCGGACTCGTCGATCTCCCCAGTTCGCTCGAACATCACGCCGAGGTTGTTCAGCGTGTTGGCGAGGTCAGGATGCAACGGACCGAGGCTGCGCTCCTGCAGGG
>Ga0075423_10000183_pt1 | contig 43839 bp, 36 predicted proteins | sample SoiMethybrSBSTD2_FD_80114 | JGI IMG/M metagenome (GOLD analysis project Ga0075423, IMG submission 80114) | Bulk soil microbial communities from a Populus tree surrounding site in Tennessee, USA - Soil MetaG P. TD hybrid SBSTD2 | ecosystem: Environmental > Terrestrial > Soil > Tree plantation... | reverse complement strand
CTGGACCCCGTGGAAAATGAGCCCCGACCCCATTGATCGTAGCAGGGTCCTCAGGGAAACGCCAAATGTCAGCGTGACATGAGGGGGGCAGGGGGAAAGGGGCGAGGGGCGAGTAGGAGGAACGGAGGCTCACTCGTGCCGTAAGGCTGCGAGTGGATCGACGCGAGACGCACGCCATGCAGGAATGTATACGGCCACGTGCGCGGTGATGATGAGCATCCCGATCGCGCCGGCAATCGTCATGACATCCGTCGGCTTCAGCCCGAACAGCATCGACTCGATCCAGCGTGAGGCGGCGAGCGCCGCGGGCAATCCAACGACAATGCCCACCAGCACCAGCCGGGCGGCGCGTTTCACGACCATCGTCATGATGCGCCGCTGCTCGGCACCAAGTGCCACGCGGATACCGATCTCCTTGACGCGTCGCGCGACGCCGTAGGCCAGCAGACCGTACAACCCAATGCACGCCAGGACGACCGCGAGCAGTCCGAATCCGCTGGCGAGCGCTGCCATCATCCGCTCCTGATTCACCGTCGCATTCACCTGCGCCGACAGCGGACGGATCTCGATTGCTGCGTTCGGCACTTTGGTCTGCAGCAGACGACGGATCGCGTCGCTCGTCTGCGCGAGGGAACCGGCGACTCGGAACGTGACCGTCGTCGGAAGGTTGCCGCTCAATTGCGAGTAGGCGACATACACGGTGCTTCGCGGTGCGTTGCGCAACGCCGCCGCATGCGCGCTCTCCACGAGGCCGACGATTTCCAGATCTCTACGCTGTCCTCGCACCGTCGCGGACAGATGTTGGCCGACAGGATTCTGATTCGGAAAGTAACGTTGTGCGTACGCGCGATTGACGATGACCACGCCTGGGCGATCGGCCGCGTCACGGTCGGTGAACTCGCGGCCGGCGACGAGCCGAATCTGCATCGTCGCGAAAAAGTCTGGCGATGCGCCGACGAACAACGCGTTGTCACGTTCAGGAACGGGTTGTCCAGCAGGTACGGCCGCCTCACTCCAGAGCGCTCCGCTGAAAGGCGTATGTGTCGACATGCTCGCCGACACAACGCCAGGCACCTGGCGAAGGTCATCGAGGAAATCGAGTGGCAGCGGGTTTTGCCGAGCGTTGAGATCGACGAGCAGTACGCCTTCCGACTTGAAGCCGGGATCGACGGCTTGCACGTTCTGAAGCGATCGCACGAACAGCCCGGCGCCGATCAGCAGCACCAGCGACAGCGCGACCTGGCCGCTCACGAGCAACGGCAGCAGCCGCGATGGCTGCGTGGTCATCCTGGAATCGGCTCTCAACGTGGACGCCGGGTCGGCAACTGTGGTCTGAAGCGCCGGCACCGTGCCGAAGGCGAGAGCGGTTGCGATGCCGAGCGCCAGAGTGAAGCCGAGGACGTGCCAGTTCGGTGAGAGATCGACTACGACGTCAAACGGTCCAGAGGAAATCAATGTCACCAGGAATCGGCTGGTGAGCCACGCGAAGGCGAGCCCAACTGCGGATCCCATCAGCGACACGAGCGTGCTCTCGATGAGCAGCTGGCGCACGATTCGGGCGCGACCCGCCCCGATGGCCAGACGCAGGGCAATCTCGCGCTGCCGCGACGAGGCGCGCGCCAACAGCATGCTGGCGACGTTCGCACACGCAATCAACAGGACGACCGAGACCACCGCCATCAGTACCAGGAGCGGTCGTCTGTACTCATTCCTCAAGATCGTCCAGCCAGTCCCACCGGGCGACAGCTCGAACACGGATTCGGCCATCCTCTTTCGGAGGAAAGCGGGCCAACCAGGGGAGATCAGCGTGTCCGAGACCTGGCGCCACATCGCGTTGAGCCGGGTTGTGGCCTGGGGCGCCGACACACCGTCCGCGGGCCGGGCGAGCACGCGAAGCCAGAAGTTGCCTCGCTCGAGAAGGCGCGCGGCATCGGGCTGGATTCGAGGCACCGCGGCAGCCGGCATCGTGATGTCAGCGATTTCGCCGACCGTGGCGCCGACGAAGCCGCGAGGACTGACGCCGACGACTGTCACCGGAACGCCACCGACGGTGAGTGTCTGCCCGACGATGTCGGGGCGTGCGGCGAATTGGCGTACCCAGTATCCGTGACCGATCACCGCGACCAGCGGCGCGCCGATCTCGTCGTCGCCGCGCGTGAGCAGGCGTCCTTCGACCGGGTTCACGCCAAGCGTTTCGTAAAAGCTGCCCGTGACCAGGGCGCCGCGAACGACGACCACCGATCCGGGTGCACCGACGTTGAAGGACCAGACGCTGAAGCCAGCGGCGGTGGAGAAGATGTCGCGTCGATCCGCCAACGCGCGCGCGATGGGATAGGAGAAGTGCACATCGGTTTTGCCAGGTTCTCCAATCCTGACCTGAACGAGCTGCTGCGGATCGCGCACCGGCAACAAGCGCAGCATCAACGCATCAAAGAGGCTGAAGATCGCGGTGTTGGCGCCGATGCCGAGCGCGAGCGTGAGGACGATCACGGTGGTCAAGCCCGGGTTCGTCGCGCAATTGCGAGCCGCGTAGCGAACGTCCCGTCCGATCTCGTCGAGCCACCCGCCATGACGAGCGACGCGGATGCGCTCCTTCACCTGCTCCACGCCGCCGAGATCGATCATCGCGAGGCGACGGGCTTCGCTTCGCTCATGGCCATCGCGTTCGTTGTCGGCGGCGGCCATGTCCACGAACGTCCGCAGCTCATCGTCCATGTCCGCCTCGGCGCGGTTCCGATGAACGATCCACCGCACGATTGACGCGAACCGCTGGAGAAGTGTCATGCGCCCTCCAGCACACTGGTGATCGCGAACGACACGCGATTCCAGCGCTCGCGATGCTGCTCGAGCTGCCGCTTGCCGGCCGCCGTCAGCCGGTAGTACTTGGCCTGCCGATTGTTCTCGGTGCCGCGCCACTCGGCTTTCAGTTTGCCGTCCTGCTCCAATCGGTAGAGTGACGGGAACAGCGATCCGGGGTTGACGCGGAAATGATCGTGACTGAGCACCGCCAGCCGCTGCGAGATGCCGTAGCCATGCATCGGCTCTCGGACCAGGATCGTCAGGATCATCAAGTCGAGTGTGCCTTGCGGAATGTCCAGCTTCTCCACGGCTTCTCCCCGGCGCTCCTCGGCTATCGGTCGTTCCTTTAGGAGGCCAAGATGAAGCGGATGATGGCACCGCTCATTTAGGTTGTCAAGATGAGGGGCCTAGCCGCGGAGAACCGCGACGGGAACGGCTGGCGCTATCGATGTGAGCTCTGAGCCGCCGGGAAGCGGATCGGGGGCGTCGAGGTAGTTGCGCTCGATCTCTCGGATCCGCTTGTAGCGGCGGAACACATCGCGAGAGCTCTCGAGGCCGAGGAGCGATCGCCACGTCGAACCGCGGAACGTGTGCGCCAGCATGCGGCGGCCGTTCTTCAGCACGAAGCCCGGGTAGAGTCGGAACGCAGCTGGAATGTGCCGCACCTTCATCCAGCGATCGGCCTTCCAGCGCAGGTATTCGATCTCGTCGGCATCGAGGTGCGCACTCCGGGTGACCGCGGACGTGCCGTCGTATTCGTCGACGCGCGAGTTGACGATGAGGCCGCGCTCGCGAAAGTCCTTGGTCATCGGCGTGCCGGGGTACGGCGTCGGATGCTGGATGTACGGCCAGTCGACGTAGTCGCGCGCGAAGGCGAGGTTGGTGTCGATCGCCTCGCGCGTGTCGTCGGGATTGCCGACGATCAGTCCACCGACGACGAACATGCCATGGCGATGGAGCATGTCGACCGCCGCGAAGGTCGAATTCTGACGACCCTCACCGGCCTTGCTGCGGCTGTTCTTCGCCGTCGCTTTCAAGAATGCGAGGTCGTCCTCGAGGATGTTCTCGATGCCCAGGAACACGTAACGGAAGCCCGCCCGCTGCATCAGGGGTCCGAGCGTCTTGCCGTGCGTGGCAAACGACGCGGTCATTCCTTGCACGAGATAGAAGATGTCGTTGAGGCCGGCATCGATGATCGCCTGGCATATCGCCTCGAGCCGCGGTACATCGATCGTGATGTTGTCGTCGACCAGGAAGATCGCGCGCGCACCGCGTCGCCGCGCATCGGTGATGTCGGCGATCACGCGCTCGATCGACAGGCGGTGGAAGTTGCGACCGCGCATCTCGATGATCGAGCAGAAGCTGCAGTCGTAGGTACAGCCGCGCGAGGTCTCGACGACGTCGACCGGCGCGCCCATCATCGTGTAGCCGGCGAGCACGCGCGCGGCACGGCGAGGCGGCCGCACTTCGTCGCGCTCGAGCGCGGCAGCGGGGCGTGGGGCCGTGGCCTGCATACCGGATGGCGTTCTGAAGAGCAGTCCGGGGACGTTCGCGAGCGGCCGATGGCTTTCGAGCGCGCGCACCAGCTCGCGGAACGTGATGTCGCCTTCGCCACGCACGATGAAGTCGACGCCGAGCGCTGGGTGCGTCCATGCCTCCGGCGCCAGCGATGGATCGTAGCCGCCGACGACGATGCGAACCGACGGACGAATCGATCGGGCCAGCGAGATGATCTTGCGTGCGGTCGCGCGCTGAAAGGTCATCACCGAAAGGCCGACGAGATCGGGCTCCTCCTCGCGCACGAGCCGCTCAACCGTCGATCGAACGGAGTCCTGCGCCAGAATCAAATCAGCGATCGCAACGTGATGATGATCGTCGACGTTGCCGGCGAGCGACGCGAGCGCTCCGTTGGGCATGCGCACCGCAAGCGTAGGTGTGTGCTCGAACGAATCCGGCATCGACAGCAGGAGGATTCTCATCGCCGGTCAGAAGCTAGCACGACGAACTCGTTACGGGAAGCTCGGCTGTCTCGACGCGTGACGTGACGGCAGGTTTAAAGAGCAAGACCCGCCCTGCACTACTGTTTCTCCCCACAGAACGGGCATTTGTCCGATCGTGCATGCAGCGGTTTCCGGCAATGCCAGCAAAACCGTGACTGCGGCGTGTCTTCGCGGGCTTTCAGGCGCGACTGGATGTCGGCGACGTGCTCGTCGGCTGTGGCGGCGGTGGTCGAAACGCGGCGCACGGCACGGCGCGGCGCCGGGTCGCGCGCCGCGAGGATGTCGTTGAGCAGATCCGACGCCCGTTGATAGCGCGACGACAGCTCCGGCGCCATCGCCTTGAGAACGATGTCGCTAATCGTTCGCGGGATGCGCGGGTTCTTGATGCGCGGCGCGGTCACGAGCTCGCCGCGCTCGAGGCGCGCCAGGTCCGCCGGTAGCGGCGTGTCGTAGGGCAGCGACCCGGTCAGCATCTGATACATCGTCACGCCCATCGAATAGACGTCGCTGGCGAACACCGCCTTGCCGTAAAACTGTTCGGGCGCCATGTACGGCGGGCTGCCGATCACGGTCGTGCCGTGAGCGGCGATCTCGAGAAAGCGCGACGTGCCGAAGTCAGTGACCTTCAAGATGCCCGATTCCGACACGAGCATGTTGCCCGGTCGCAAATCGCGATGCAGGATTCCAACCCCATGCGCGTGGTCGACGGCGTTGCTCATCTGACAGGCGAAGTCGAGCGCGCGGGTAACCTCGAGCGGCCCCTCGCGCATCACCAGGACTTCGAGCGTCTCGCCCTGCACGTATTCCATCACGATGAAGAACACATCCTCCTGCTTCTCGGCGGTGAGAACAGTGACGATGTTGGGATGGCTCATCGACGCGAGCAGCCGCGGTTCTTTCACCAGCTCGCTGAAGTCGAGGTTTTGCTTGTGCGGGACCTTGATGGCGACTTTCTTGTCGATCCAGGTGTCTTCCGCGAGGTAGACAGTGCCGAAGCCGCCGCTCCCAAGTGCAGAGAGAATGCGGTACTTGCCGATCAACTGACCACGAAAGAACATCGAGGGTGACGCGAGTATAACAGGGCTCTCCGCCTTCGGCTTCGTCGAGATCGCCTGTGCGTGGCCTCGCTGCGCTCGCGTGCCAGGCTCGCTATCGCTCGCGTGCCGTTACTCAGACCGCAGCGCAATCATCGGATCGATGCGGGCAGCTCGACGTGCAGGGAAGTAGCAGGTGAGCAGCGCGACCGTTGCGAGGACTGCGGACGCTGTCACGAATGTCGTGGCATCGAGTGGTGTGATGCCAAAGAGGAGCGCCTTCAGATAGCGCGTCATGATCGCGGCGGCGCCAAGGCCGACGACGACCCCAATTGCGGTGACGACCGCGGTATGTCCCACTGAGACACGCACGACATCGGCGCGCTGCGCACCGAGGGCGACGCGGATGCCGATCTCGGTTTGACGCCGCGCAACGATGTAAGAAGTGACACCATAGAGTCCGATCGCCGCCAGCAGCAGCGCGAGCACACCGAAGAATCCAGACAGCCACGCTACCAGCCGCTCCTGGTTACGGGCGCCGCGCACTTGATCCGCGAGCAGATGAAAACTGAAGGCGAGATTGCGATCGACGGCCGTGAGTGCAGCGCTCACACTGCGCGTCAGCGCCGCCGGCGAGCCAGAAGCGGCACGAATACTGAGGCTGAACTCCGTCATCGGAATCGGTCTGCTGAACTGCGCGAGGGGTTGATACACGGCCGGGACCGCTTCGTAGCGAAGGGATTGATCCACGGAGTTCCCCACGACGCCAACGATGAGTGTCGGCTGGGGAGGATCGACATCCCCTCGAATCTCAGGGGCGATGTACTTTCCGACAACGCTAGGGGTCCCGAAGAACTTCTGCGCAAACGCCTCGTTGACGACGACGACGGGTGGCGTGGATTTCGTGTCGAAGTCCTGAATCAAACGGCCTGCCTTGATTGCAGCGCCGTAGGTTTCGAACCACCCGGGTGTAACCACATTGACGATCGAACGTCGCTCGGTCAGCGGCAGGTCGCGACCGCTCACCGATCGAAAGTCGCCGACGAAGGTGACGCCGCGGTTCATGGGCGTGTGAATCGAGGCGGCTGCATGCGTAACTCCAGGAATCGCACGCACCGCTTCCACGAGTTGAGCGTAAGAGCCCGATCGGTTCGCCGCGTCGACCGTCGAACGGCTGGCATTCACGCTGACGACCAGCACGCGATCGCTATCGAAGCCGAGCGGCACCTCGCCGAGCTTCTGAAAGGTCCTCACGAACAGTCCGGCCGCAACCACGAGTACCAGCGACAGAGCCACCTGCGCGGCCAGCAGTCCACCACGCAAGACCACGGCCCGCCGGCTGTCCGTACTACGACTTCCAATTGCCGATCGCCCTCCACCGTGGCGCGCAAGCTCGAAAGTCGTAATCGCCGGCGCCATGCCGAACAGCACGCCAGTGGCGATGGCGACCGTGGCTGTGAAGGCGACGACGCGCCAGTCGAGCGACACGTCGAGCACGATGCGATCGAACCAGGTCGAGAGTTGTGCGACGAGCGTGCGGCTTCCCCAGGCGGCCACGGCCAATCCGAGAGATGCGCCCAGGCCCGACAACAGCAGGCTCTCGACGAGCATCTGCTGAAGGATGCGCCACCGCGATGCACCGATGGCCAGCCGCACTTGCAGTTCCTGCTGACGGGCAGTGGCTCGCGCGAGCAGGAGATTGGCAATGTTGACGCACGCGACGAGGAGTACGGCCGCCGCGATTGCGAGCACGGTGAGCAGTGGTTGCGAGTATTGGCGTCGCAGCTCGGATGTGCCCGCCGAGGCTGGTGTCAGGACGATCGGATCTTTCATCATGTCGTCTTGAACAACTCCCCAGATGCCGTTGCGAGGCATCGCCGCTTCGACGATCTGGCGATACATCCCGCGCAGCAGCGCCGCAGCCGCGTCGCGGGACTGTCCTGCTTTCAGTCGGAGCATCACGGCGAGGTACGAACGGCCCTCGGGCTTCGCCCACGTCGGCTCGTTGAGAATCACGGGTGCCGATCCGATCGGGATAGCGATCTCGAACGCACGGCCGATTTCCGGACCCAGAAACTCTGGCGGCATCACGCCGATGATCGTGACCGGAGCTCGGTTGACCAGCATCTTCCGCCCAATCGCATCTGGCGCGCCGCCGAAGCGACGCTGCCAGAATCCATAACTGATCACCGCCACGTGTTCATGGGCTTTGTCGAGCGCATCCTCTTCTGGCAGAAAGGTGCGTCCGACGAAGGCGGGCACACCGAGCTCGGCGAAGAACTCACCACTGACGAAGAGACCATCGGCGGGCTCGGATTCGCCCGTGTCGGCGAGATCGAATCGCTGTGGGAGGTACGTCCATGCGATGGCGCCGTCGAACAGCTGCGCTCGCTGGTGAAACTGATCCCACATCGCGAAACTCCAGCCGGCCCCATAGCCTTCGTTGACCGAATGTTGCGTCGAAATCATCGCCAGCCGCTCGGGCGCTGTCACCGGCAGCGCGCGAAGCAGCAGACCGTTGACGACGCTGAAGACGGCGGAGTTGGCGCCGATCCCCAGTGCGAGCGTGAGGATGGCCACGGCAGCGAACCCAGGAAAGCGGCGGAGCCCGCGCACGGCGAAGCGAACGTCGCGCCACACGTTCTCCAGACGTGACTCCCATCCCGCGTCCCGCGTGTGGTCCTTCACCGCTTCGAGACTGCCGATATGTGCGCGTGCGGCGCGTGTGGCGTCGTTGCGGGTCATGCCGGATTGCATGCGCGCGTCGATATCGGCCTCGAGAAAAGCTCGGAGCTCGTCATCGAGCTCGAGCTCGTCGCGATCCTTTCGCAGCAGCGCGCGGAGGCCCGAGAACAGCCGATACACGATCCGCATCAGATCTCTCCCGGCGAGGCGCGAAGGATCCGCGCGATTGCCGCGGCCTGCGTCTCCCAGTCGCGTGTGGCGCGGGCGAGCCGCGCGCGTCCGGCGGCTGTGAGCGCGTAGTACTTCGCGCGCCGGTTGTTGTCGGTCGTCCGCCACTCGGCTTTGATCAGTCCATCGCGCTCGAGCCGGCGAAACGCCGGGAACAGCGAACCGGCATTCACCTGGAAGATGCCGCGGCTGATCTGGTCGAGGCGCACCCCGATGCCGTAGCCGTGCATCGGCTCGAGTGCCAGCGTTTTCAGGATCAGCATGTCGAGCGTGCCCTGCACGAGGCCGCTCTGTTTGTCGGAGGGTGCCACGCGTCTCCTCTCGGCGATCTAGATGAGAGCGATGGTAGCGGCGATCATCTAGACGGTCAAGAGGAGAAGCTCAGCTGCCCCGATATAATTCGCACCGTGAACGCACGGTTCTACGCGCCGGACGCACGAGCAGAAGGCGAGCTCGTGGCGTTGCCGCCGGATGAGGCGCAGCATCTCACGCGGGTGCTGCGCCTGGGCCGCGGCGCCAGCGTACGCGTGTTCAACGGACGCGGCGCCGAATTCGAAGCGACGGTTGAAGAGACCACAAAAGACGAGGCGTGCGTGCTCCTTGGTCCGCGACGACAGTCGGCCCCCGAGCCGCGAGTCGCTGTCACCCTGGCGCAGGCCGTCCTCAAAGGCGACAAGATGGACGATGTCGTCCGCGACGCGGTGATGATGGGAGCGGCCGCGATTCAGCCGATCGTCACCACGAGGACCGAGGTCAGCGTCGCCACGCTCGAGAAGGGACGGCGGCGCGACCGCTGGGAGCGGATCGCGATCTCGTCGGCCAAGCAGTGCGGCCGCGCCGTGGTGCCGCAGATCAAAGAGGCGGTTGCGTTCGAGACGTTCGTGCCAACCTTGGCGCCACTGACACTCAGTGCGACGGTGCTCATGTTCGTCGAGCCGGGCGCAGCGAGCGAAGCCATTCCGCTCGGGGCGCTCGATTCGAAACCGTCTGCCGAAGCGATGATCGTCGTCGGCCCTGAAGGCGGATGGACGCCCGAAGAAGTCGCCGCCGGCGTCGCCGCCTGCCGCGTCGTCACCCTCGGTGAGCGAACGCTGCGGGCCGACGTGATGGGTGTGGTCGGCCTCACGGCGCTGTTCACGGCGTGGAAGGAGTTCTAGTGGACCGTAACCGTCAGTCCTTCTCGGGCTCGTAGGTGAATCTCACCGCCCTCCACGCATCCTTCTCGCAAATCATCTCCACGCGCTGTCTCGTTCGTCCGCGTGCGGTGTACGACGACAGGCTGACGAGGAAATCCAGATCGGCACCCTTGCTGGGCAGTCGCTCGACAATCGGGGGACGCGTCAGCCGCAACTCGATAGGTTTGTCGTACGCATCGATGCCGAAGCGCTTGTGCGTCGTCGAGAGGAAATCGCGAAGCGCGTCGTAGCTCGTGCCGTTCTTGAATTGCGTGGCGAACTTCGAATCGTACGTAAAGGCGGACAGGGGAGCGGACTCGAGTTCCCGAAAGAACTCGACCGCGAACCGGTCCGGTGGCACGCGGAGGCACGGGTAGGCGCCTTGCGCGGTCACCGTCTCGACGCGGAGCGCGAGCGCCAGGGCTCCCGCCGTCACGATCCAAATGCGTCTTTCCATAGTTTGCAATCCTTGTCGGTCGTGAACTCCAGCCTGTCGAGACGATATTGAGCCGTCTGATCCGGGGCGGCGCGGATTTGAAAAACCCAACTGCCATCCGACTCGTCGCTCGGATCCGCGAAGACGATGGTGCCGCTCGGCCCAGCGATACGCACCCATGCGATGACCCACGCGATCGGAGTAACGGGCGCTACAGGGGAGGGCGATGTGCTCGTCGCGGCCCTCTTGGAAAAGACGCGGACGTTGCAGACGACCTCGCTGCGCGACGTTGCCGAGGCAATGAAGATCGGCTCGGAGGAGTCCGCTTCGCACGTCCCGTCGCCGCTCGCGCGCGTGGTCTCGAAACGGAATCCCTTCTTGCGCGCGTGTTCGACGACCTGTTTGGCCTCCACCTCGCACGAGGCCCGCAGCTCCGCGGCCGTCGCGAGAGTCGGCATCAGGCTCGCGAGCAGCGCGGCGACACGGAGTCTCATCGCTCGCCTCCTCGATCTGCCAGCGTCGGACCGATCGACGCGGCGGCGGGCGGCTGCTGACGGAAGATCACGTAGTTCTTGAGCTCGATCCGTTTTGCAAAGGAGTCTTCGACGAAGTCCGAGGTGCTTGTGAACGCGATCCTCCCACCACCCCACCCCGGGATCTCGACGTAGATCGCCGGCTTCTCGTAGTCCTTGAAGGGGAGATGCAGGCTCACGATTTCCGGCGTGATGGAGTGAGGCTCGGGGCTCATTCTCACGACCGCCTGGCTCATGTTCGGTGCGGTCGCCAGGGGCGCCCCTTCCGAATCGAAGAATTTCGCCTTGCCCGTCACGGTCCACGTGGTGTCGTTGACCATCCGGCCGATGACGCCCGTGGCGATCGTCCAGACGAACATCGAGCTGCTGAGAAACACCACCAGATACGCCGAAAACGCTCCGCTCGCGCGCAACGTCAACCCTTGCAGGGGCCCCTTGAGGCCGAGCTGCTGATTCGGGGTGATTCGAAATGTCAACCATGCGGGGAGGATGGGAATGGCGATCCAGGCGAACAGCGTTCCCACGAAGCTGAGCAAGGCTTTCAGCTCTGCATCCATCTCGACACTCCGTCAATGCCAGCCCATGTCGACCGCGCGCGCGGTCGATCGTGGTCTGCGAATCGAGTCCCGCTATCAATCACAACGCGCAGGACGCTCGACTCGAACAGGATCAGGGCACGCGTGTTGTCGTCATCGCGCCTTTGTCAGCAGCAGGAACGTGATCGTGTCATCGGGATCGTCGAAGACGCGGCAATCGGCGACGTCACCCGAGGGCAGCGCATCGGCCAGCGCCTGCATGTCGGCGTGATCCCGAGACGTTGGGGTCTGACGCCAACGGACCATCGGAGCGTCATCCGGGAATGACGTTGGGCGCGCCCTGTTTGGTCGCGGTCCAGTTGCGCGTGAAGTCGCAATTCCGCGGCGTCGCGTGGACAGCGAGCGTGGCATTGAAGCCGGCGGTCGTGAAAGTGCCTTGAAGCTGCTGCGAGAACGTCTGACCGTTCGTGTCGGGGCCGAAGGACGCGGTCGCCGTGAACTGGCCGCTGTTCTGCACCGCGCCGGCGAACGTCGTGCCGCCGGTATCCGCCATCGAGAACGAATTCGCACCGGCAGTGTGCGTCACCGTGGCGGACACCGATGGCGGCTGCCCACCTCCGCAGGTGTCCGTCATCGTCTGCTGTGTGATTTGATACTGTCCGGCCACTTGCAAGACCCGCGGCGTCGTGCTTGGCGCCGTGGACGATCCGCCGCAACCGTGGCTTGGCGCCGCCGCACATCCGAGCACGGCAAGCGTCGTAAGTAGTGTTCGCGTGTTCACGTCAACCTCCGTTGGGGTCAGACCCCGAACGGGTTGTGACATGGCACGCTCCGAACAGCAATGAGTGGACGCATAGAAAGCGCATAGAAAGGCGTCAGGTCATGGTCGATCGGCCAGATCGCTTCGTGTTTCCTCCCTTCGAGCTCGACATCCGCAATTGCCAGCTGCGGCGTGATGGCGTCGTCGTGAAGGTGCCGCCGCAGCCGTTTACGGCGCTGACGCTTCTGGTCCAACGCGCGGGGACGCTGGTCACACGCGAGGAGCTGCGTGCCGAGATCTGGGGCGACGACCGTCACGTCGACTTCGACGGCGGACTGAATTTTTGCATCGCCCAACTGCGAGACGTACTGTCCGATCCAGCGGCCAGGTCGAATTACATCGTGGCGGTGCCTCGACGCGGGTATCGGTTCGTTGCCGATGTGCGGGCGGTCGTCCCTGAGCGAGTCGTCAATCGATGGTGGTCGAGGCGCTCAACGCGCGTCGCCGCGGCACCGATGGCGATGATCGCAGCGGCGGCAGTCGTCCTCGGGTTGCGCACCGATCGGTCTCGAGCGGCGGCTGATCTGCCCAGTCTCGCGGCCATGCAGCGGTACGAACGCGGCGCGTCGGGACTCGCTGACGCCTCGCCGCGCGAGCTTCAGGATCGCGTGACGTTCTTCGAGGACGCCATTCGCGAAGCGCCCGGCTATGCAGAGGCATACTCGGGGCTCGCGGCCGCGCATCTGATTCTGGGCAACTACCGTGCGGTCCCGCCGCAGGAAGCGTATGCCTCGGCCAAGGCGGCCGCTGCACGCGCGCTGGCGATTCGGCCCGGCCTTGGCGACGCGCATGCGGTCTATGCGGCCGCGATCATGTACTTCGATTGGGAGTGGACCGGCGCGAGAGAACATCTCGAGCGTGCCGTTGCGCTCGCACCGTCATCTCCGACGACACACTACTGGTTTGCGCGGTACTTGTCGGCAATGGGGAAGCACGATCTGGCGCTCCAGCATGCGCGCAAAACCGTGGCGCTGACACCTACGTCGCCAAGCGCTCGCACGCTGCTGGGCATGACAGCGTTCTACGCGGGTCGATTCGACGAAGCCATCGCCGAGTGCGAAGCTGCCGGCGCGCTGATGCGTGAGTTCGAGCCGGCGCACATGTGCCGACGGGCGGTCCTTGCGGAGCGCGAGAGCGAACCGGAATTCTGGCGCGCGCGTCTCACGCGGCTGATGGACTCGGCGAGCGAGGAAGACTGCATGCTCAACGCAGTGGCGATCGCATCAGCGGAAGCGCACATGGGTAACAGCGCCGCGGCGCTCGAGTGGCTCGAGCGCGCCGCGAATTACCGGTCGGATACCCTGGTCTTCGCGGCCGTGCATCCGGCGCTGCAACGGCTACGCAACGAGCAGCGGTACACGCGCGTGCTGCGGCGAATTGGATTGGGGTAACCGAGCGGCGGGTCTTCCGCCTTCGCCAAGGCTACGGCGCGACCGCCTCTACGTACTCTACGTACGCTACGACTTGCTCACGGTCACGTAGTAGAGATCTGTCGCGGCCGCGAAGTCGTCCTTCTTCAGCGCGGTCGACATCGTCTGCCATTCCGTGGTCGGTGTGATCACCTGCCACCGTTCCTTCGCTCCGACGCGAATCGGCATCGCGAACGCCCGTTCGTCGGCCTTCCACCGATACGACACCGTGCCTCTCTGCTCGTCGAAGGTCAACTCGAGTGCGGGGAGGGCGGTGTGGCGCAAGTACTGATCGAAGATCGGCGTCAAGTCGCGTCCCGTTCGCTCGTCGAAGAAGCGGATCACGTCTTCGGTGAGTAGCGTCTTGTATTTGAATTGTTGGAAGTAGTCGTGAATCAGCGCAAACCACTTGGCGTCGTCGTCGATGACGCTGCGCAGCGTGTTCAGGAAGAGTGCGCCCTTGAAGTACATGTCCTGCGGCGGCGTGCGGTGGGCGCCGCGCGCCGTGATGATCGGCATCTGGTTCTGAACTTTCGTCTTGTAGCCGTTGACGTATTTGAGCGCGTCCGCGTAGCCGAACGTGTACTCGACGTAGAGACCCTCGAGATAGGTGGCCCAGCCTTCGTGAATCCACATGTCAGAGACATCGGCCGCAGTGACGGCGTTGCCGAACCACTCGTGCGCGCTCTCGTGGATGATGATGAAGTCGAATTTGGGACTGATACCGACGCCGGTCCAGTCGCGCTCGAGATAACCGTTTGCGAAACGATTGCCGTAGGTGACGGCGCTCTGATGCTCCATCCCCGAGTACGGCGCTTGAATCAGTTTGTAGCCGTCCTTCGCGAACGGATAGTCGCCGAAGTAGTGCTGGAACGCCTCGATCATCCCTTTCGCCTGGGCGAACTGACGCCTGGCTTTGTCGAGATCCTCGGGCAGCGCGTAGAAGTCGAGCGGAAGATTGTCGACGCGATCGTCGAAGTGCACGTAGGTGCCGATGTTCAGTGAGACATCGTAGGCGTTGATCGGGTACTGAATCTTCCAGTCCCATCGCGTGTAGCCGTCGCCGAGATCAGTTGTGCGGACGAACTGTCCGTTCGACACGTCGACGAGACTGTTGGGGATGGCGACGCTCAGCTCCATCCGCTCGACCTCGTCGCGCCATTGATCCTTGTTCGGCCACCAGATCGCTGCGCCCTCGCCTTCGCACGCGGTGAAGATCCACGGCCGCCCAGCTGGATCGGCGCCGAACGTGAAGCCGCCAAAGCGGCCGGTCTGCATCGGCGTGCCCGAGTAGTAGAAATCGATTGCGTACTCACGACCTTGGCGAAGCGTCTCGGGAAACGCGACGAACACAGCGTTCAGCTCGCGCTCGTACTTCAGCGGCGTGGCGCCGAAGAGAATCTTGTCGACGTTCAGGTTGGCGTAGAGATCGAGTTGAATCCGCGTGTCGTTGGCGAGCATCCGGAATCGGATCGTGTTCTTGCCCCTGATCGTCTTTGCGACTGGATCGACGCGGATGTCGAGGTGATAGAAGAGGAGATCGTTGTTGGCGCGATAGCGTCCGTACGCGCCGCGCAGGACATCCGCGCGCGTCGGTGCGGCAGGCGCCGGCTGTTGCGCGGATCCCGACAGGGCGAGCAGCACCAGCAGCGTCGCCGCCGATGCGAATCGGCTCATCGCCGCGTTCACCGCCGCGGGCGCGCGGGCTCATGGCCCGGTGGCGCGGCGTCGGGAACGATGTGGAAGTAGCGGTTGTTCTCGTCGCAGATGTATTCGATGATCTCGTTGTCGGCTTGGAACTCGAGCGGTTGCGTCACGGTCCACGGCCGCGTGTAGGCCTTCGGATCGTCGATCGTGATCTCGATGTCCATGTGGCCGAAGTCGCGCCGCACGAAGCGCTCGGTCACTTTCAGCTGCTCCGTCGCGGGCCGGCCGGCGTTGTCCAACCAGACGTTGTCGTTGAATCCGGCACTCTCGACGATGAACGCGTCGTGCTCCCACCGTCCAACTGAGTAACCGAACCACGCCGGATTGGGATCTTTGGGTAGCGATCGTCCATCGGTGAAGATCTGTCGGTACGAATGGATCGCTTCGTAGAGGATCACCATGACGCCGGGCGTCTCGAGAATCTTGAACGGATACCCGACGAAGTCCGATCGCGGCACGCCGCCGACGATGCAGTTCGACGTCGGATCGTCCTTGGCGTTGTTCCCGATGCGCTCTTTCAAGATCGCCTCTGCCCAAGGCTGAAACGGAATCGTCTCGCCGCGCTTCATCCCAACGCTGATGTCCCCGATGAGGCGACCCACCGGACGCCACAGCCCCACGATGACGGGCCGGCCGTCGGGCCCGCGGGGCGCCGGGGCGGAGAGGTTGGGTCTGCCGTCCGGTGTGCGTGGAATCCCCGCGGTCGGAATCCGCAGCCACTGCGAACTGAGAGGTATTGTCGCGGCAACAATCCCGACAACGATCGCGATCAGCGCGCGCTTCATGGTGACCTCATGCCGAACGTAACCAACGATCGCCAGGGCCGGTGAACGGAGACGACGGAGGAAACGGGGAATGATCACACGGAGGAAACGGCGGAAACGGAACGAACGAAAGAGTTTTCACCGTTTCCGGCCTGGTGTCATGCCGCGTGCGCTTCGGCGCGCGCCTCGGTTTCGCCCGATCGGAAGAACAACGCGAAGAGCAGCAGCACCGCTGCGGCACCGGCCGCCGGAACGAGCCAGATGCGATGCCAGTCGTGCCCGGGCGTCGCGGCGAACGCATCGACGACGCGGCCGGAGGCCCAGGAGCCGAGGAACCATCCGACGCCAAGCGTGACGAACGCGATCAGGCCTTGCGCCGCGGCGCGGACTTCGATCGGCGCCTTCTTGTCGACGTAGATCTGTCCGGTGACGAAGAAGAAGTCGTAGCAGACGCCATGCAGCAGGATGCCGGCATACAGCATCCACATCAGCGCCGACGCATCGCCGTACGCGAAGAAGAGATACCGGGTGGCCCATGCCGCCATGCCGACGAGCAGCATCACCTTCACGCCCATGCGTCTGAAGCACCAGGGCATCAGCAGCATGAAGCCGATCTCCGACATCTGGCCGAGCGTCATCTTTCGAGCGGCGCCCTCCACCATCAGCTCGTTGAGAAAGAGATTGGCGAACGCGTAATAGAACTGCAGCGGGATGCAGACGAGAAACGATCCGAGCACGAATACTGCGAACGATCGATCGCGAAGGAGCCGGAGCGCGCCGAGTCCCATCACGTCTGAGAACGTGGCGCGTCGGCCGCCCTTGGGCGGTGTGTGGGGCAGGGCAAAGCAGAACAGACCGAGCGCGATCGACGCCGCGGCGGCAACGCGCATGGGAACGGCAGTGGCTTCGAGGCCGAGCGAGCCGATGATGAGCCCCTGCACGATCCAGCCGATCGTGCCGAGGACGCGAATCGGCGGAAACTCGCGGCCGGGATCGCGCATCTGGTGAAACGAGAGCGAGTTGCTCAACGCCAGCGTCGGCATATAGCAGAGCGCATAGGCGATCAGCACCACGTAAAACGGCGCAAACGATTTCATCGTTGACGCATAGAACAGAATGGCGCCGCCAGCCAGATGCAGCGCGGCGAGAATGCGCTCGCTGGCGAGAAACCGATCGGCCACCATGCCGACGAAGAACGGCGAGATGATCGCCGCGAGCCCGGTGGTGCCAGCGGCAAGTCCGATCTGCTCGCCCGAGAAGCCGAGCGTCTGACCGAGCCAGGTGCCAAGCGTCACCGACCACGCGCCCCACACGAAGTACTGCAGGAACATCAGCGTGGAGAGCTTCAGTCGAATGGTCAGCGGCATGTGAGTCCTACGCGAGCGCGTGCTTGGCGTACTCGAGGCAGCTTCTCACTTCCTCGACCGCCCCGCGTGTACCGCGATATTCGTACTCGACGTAGGCACGAATCGGATACTTCTCGCGCTTGAGCAGCTGCAGCGCTTCTGTGATCGGCGTATCGCCCATGCCCCAGGGCACGTTGTCGCCTTGGTTCTTCTTGCGGTCCTTCAGGTGCAGGTTGGTGATCCGATCGTGGTGCTCGCGGATGTAAGACACCGCATCGTAGTTGGCAGCGGTGAAGTGGCCGATGTCGAGGTTGATCTTGAAGTACTTCGAGAGCGCCAACGCGCTGGCGAGGCTCTCGGTGGTGGCAAACTCGTTCGGGTTGTTCACCTGCGAATGGTTGTGCATGGCCACGACCATGCGGTGTTTCTCGGCGAACGGCACCATTCGCTTGGCGGCGTCGAGCGTCGCTGACGCGGTGATGATCTCGGCGCCGAGTGCCTTGCTGATCTCGAAGCCGCGATCGATCTCTTCGTCGGTGAAGCTGGCGTTCGGACTGTAGTTGTAGGCGTAGATGGTGATGCCGGCGGCCCTGAACGTCTTGGCGATCGCCTGGAAGTGATCGAGCGGTGTCTTGAGACGCCAGCTGCGAAGCTCCTCGCGCGCCTTCTGGACCTCTTCAGGCGATCGTCCGCGCCCGGCGGTCGCCGCTGGCTCGATCTGCGGGGCGAAGAGCTCGCATTCGGTGAAGCCGCAGTCTTTCATCGCCTTGATCACCGAGTCGACGGCATCGCCGCCTGGCGTGCGAGGCAGCTCGCGGAATGAGTACGTCTGCACGCCGAGCCGCACGCCTGAAACCGTTTGCGCTCGAGCGAGCGCGGGTAGCGCGAGGCCCGACAGCGCCATCATTCCCAATTCGCGCCGCGAGTACGTGTTCATCGTTTCGCCTCCGCGTGGTCGGGTCCGACGAGATAGGGTCGAATCACCGTGGTCCACAACTGATAGCCCTGCGGCGAGAGATGCAGACCGTCCTGCACGAACAGCTCAGGACGTGGCTTTTCATCCCAGCCGAGCATCAACGTATCGAAGTCGATGAACCCGAGCCGGTCGTCGCGCTCGCAGTAGGCGCGGATGATCGCGTTCGCGCTGCGCATGCGATCGATTTGCGTCCAGCGCAGGATGCTCGGTTTGATCGCGACGTAGAGGATCTTCGTCTGCGGCAGCTTGGCATGCACCGCCCTCGTGAACCGCTCGAAGATCACCGCCACCTGCTCGGAGATCCAGCCGGCGCTGATGTCGTTGTCGCCGGCGTAGACGACGATGAGGCGCGGTTCGTACGGGAGCACGATGCGGTCGACGTAGCGCAGGGCATCGGCGAGCTCGGACCCGCTGATGCCGCGGTTGACGATCTTCAGATCGGGGAAGTAACGAGCCGTGTCCCAGCGCTGGATCGTCGAGCTGCCGACGAAGAGAATCTCGCCCTTCGGCGGGGGCGAGGTCTTATCCGCGGCCTCGAACGCGGCAACGTTCGATTCGAATCGATCGGGGGCCTGCTGCGCGGCGGCAGGGATCGCGGCGACCAATCCCGCGAGAGCGACGGCGACGATGGGGAGCATAGGCCTTCGCATGCGCGAAAGGGTAACATCAATCTGTGCGATATCTGGTGACTGCCCGAGTGAAGCCCGGCTGCCTGGAAGCCCTGGACGAAGCCATCGATAAAGGCACGCTGGGAGCCGGATCCATTGCCGGCGACGAGTACGTGCACAACATGGCCGAGGCCCGGGCCCTGCCGGACGGCTCGGTGAAGTGGGTGGAGACCTGCTTCTGCGCGACGCCCCTTGCCGAGGAGCGCCCGTATTGGGAGGAGTACTTCGACCTGCTCAATGTGAAAGACGCCCACGCCCGCAGCAAATGCCGCCACGAGAACGGCACTGAATACTGGGCATGCTCGACCTGCGACTGCACGGAGCGTTTGGAAGGCGTCCTTCGCAAGCAGGGAAGGCCGTTTCGGGATCGGCGGGTGTAAAGACCCGCTCCTACGTACAGACGCCGACCATTCGTAGAGGCGGGTGTTGAGACCCGCCGACCTCCCGTCATCGTTTGAACACGCGGCCCACATCCAATCCAAATTCGGGCTTCGAGCGCGGCCCGGTGATCTTGATCGGCAGTTGAGAGCCGCCGCCCTTGCGGCGGAAGAAGGGCTGCGCGAGTCGCGCCAGCAGCGACTTGAATCCGCTCGTCATGTCGGCCAGAGTCGCGTCCACCATCAGATCGCCGGCGAAGTTGAGCTGCTCGTCGTGCAGTGTGTAGGTTCCCGCGATCTGCACCATTGCACCGGGCACCGAGAACGTGAGGTCTGAGAACTCGAGCACCGCGTTGCGCAGTTCGAACTTGCCTTGCATCTTCGACACGATGCTGGCGCCTTCATTCTCGGGATCGCCTTCTTCCTTCCCGCGCGCCTTGAGGGAGAGGGCGGTGAGCCGCTTCTGCAAATCGACATTCGAGAAGCGCGCCTGCGCGATGTTGAAGCGGCCGTTGAGCCGCAGCCGATCGATCACGTCTTCCTTGCCCTCAGGCAGCAGGAACGTCGTCGTCGCGTCGACGCGGCCGGTGATCACCGGCTTGGTGGCTTTCACTGCGAGCCGCAACAGATCCTCGAGCCGTGCCTCACGCAGCGCCACGTCCAGCGATACCCGTCGTCCCTTGACCTCTTCGGTGCGGACCACCGCGCCCGAGGCGATGATCGATGACTGGCCGAGTGTGGCATCGACGCGTTCGAGCCACGTGTCGCCGTTGGTGCCGTCGACCACGGCCTTGAACTTCGTCGTGAGCGGAACCGGCTGTCCCGAGATGTCGATCGAAAAATTCGGCGTCTCGGTTTGTCCTTCGACCTCGATGCGCTCGAGCGTCCCGCGATAGGTGCCGACCGACGACAGGATGCCGTCGATGCCCTTGATGTCGTTCAGATTGGCGTCTTTGAACGTGTACTGCCCGGCGACGGGCGTCCGGCGCGGCTCGCCGGACTGCCACGGACCGAAGGTGCCGTTGGTCTCGACGCGACCTCGCGGGATCGGATTGGTGACTCCGGCCTGGAACTTCGCTGGCTGATCGCGGGCGAAATCGTTCATCACGAGATCGTGAATCTCGAAGATGCGAGGCAGCCGTCCCGGTTTCTTCGAGGCGACCTCGACGCGCGCCTCGCGGGAGTCGATCTCGTCGATGACGATGTCCGGGATCTTGCCGCGCAGGCGCGGCCGATCGATCCGTGTGTCGTCGGAGTTCAGGCGATCCGGCGGCACGTAGATCTGCAGACCTTCGAGCCGCACGTTGGCGATGTGCAGACGCTGACCGAGCAGGCCCGAGACCGGCGCCGATGCCGAGAAGGACGGGATCGTGATGAGCGGCGGCACATCGGTGCGCGCCTGATACCGGAACGTCAGATTCGTCCCACTGGCGGTGAGCGACGGAAACACCGAGACGCTCGCCGATCCGACCGTGATCTGGCTGTCGAACCGATCGATGAGCGCTGCGATGACGCGCTGCTGGATCCGCTGCGGACGCAGATCGAGCGAGACGTAGACGGCGTAGGCGGCGGCCGCAATCGTCGTCACCAGCAGTCCCACGATCAACAGTCGGCGTCGCATAGCCGCCTTGTATCATCTCTCGCGGTCAGCCGGATGCGCGACCAGACAATACCCGAGGCGAGCCTTTTTCGCGCCGCCGGTGTCTAAAGACGAGATCGGGATGATTGGCCGCCCTGCTCCGCGGATCGCGACATTCGTCGTCGCCTGCATGGCGTCGGCGTTCTGTAGCCACCCGAAGACCATCGCGACGCCTTCGGCGCCCATTCAGCCGCCTGCGACACGGGATATCGAAGCGCTGATCGAGCGCGGATGTTACCGCTGTTTGACGCAGGCGTTGGATCTGGCCAAACGGCGTGGGCTTTCGGCACTCGCGTTCGAAGCGGCTACGCTGCTCACCCTTCGCGCGAACGAGTTGGGCATGCCTCGCGAGCTATGGCTGACCCAGGCACGCGACCTGGCGGGCGACGACCCCATCCGCACGCTATACCTCGACATGGTTGCCGCGGTTCCTCCCGATTCGATGAGCGGGCAACGCGACGACCTGCTTGTCGAGACGCAGGCCCGAAACCGTGCTCAGTCGATGCTGCCGACCTGGCGCGACGCGCTCCACGCCGGCACGTCATCTTCGGCGTTCCGCACGTACCTCGAGCTGACGCTCGTATGTCAGGTCGATACGTCGCGCGAGCGCATCGAGCACATCGACAAGGCGGTTGCGGCAATACCCGATGTCCCGCTGCTCCGGTATCGAGCCGGGATCTGCAACGGCCGCTTCACGCGCGACAACATCGCCTCATTGACGGCGATACAGGCTGCCGATGCCGAGTTCGTCGATGCCGATTTCCCGATGGGCCGCTATCTTCTCGCGAACACGGATGACGCCAATCAGGAAGAGGCGCTGCGCCGCTTCCAGTCGGCTGCCGCGGCGTTTCCGACGTCGGTGTCCATAGCACTGTCGATCGGCAACCTCTATCAGAGCTGGGAAGAGTGGGAGAGCGCTCTGACCGCATTCGACACGACGCTCGTGCTCATGCCGACGCACCCCGATGCCCAGTTGGGACGCACAATCAGCCTCTCGCAGCTCGCGCGACACCAGGAGGCGATCGACGCGGCGACGAAGTTGATCGATGGCGGCCGCTGGCACCTGGGGCAGGCGTTCTACTGGCGCGCGTGGAACTACTACAACCTGAATGAGAACGACCTTGCTCGCGCCGATGCCGACCGGACTCGCACGCTAATGGTCAACACGGCCGTCTTCCTGCTGTCTGGTTTGATCGAATGGAAGGCGCCGCGACGGCCGTCGGCGGAGAAGGAGTTCGAGCAATCGGTCGCGATGGACTTCGGGCAGTGTCTGGGCGCGCTCTACCTCGGAGGCGTCCGCACGGAGCTGTCGAAGGATGTCGAGGCGATAGCCGCGCTGCAGCAGTCGCGGCAGTGCTACGACCTATCGATCGCCGTGCATCGTGCGGCCATCGACAAGATCAACAACGGACCGGGAACGCCAGCCAGCAAAGCGCGCGGTGTCGCGCGCGAGGAACGGCTCATCGCAGATGCGGAACGACGACGGGAGCAGGCGATCAAGACCAGCGAGGCGCTGAAGCAGCGACTGGCGAAGTCTAGCGTCCCAGCGTCACGCTGACGTCCGCAGCGGTTTCTCCTCCTGCGATAGCGATCCGATTGCCGGCGAGAATCTGATCGCGCCGCGATACGCGCGTGATTCGAACGCCGGGCGGCAGATCGGGAATCGCGATCTCATACTCGCCAAGCACGTTCTTCAATTGAAAGCGGCCGTCGGATTCGATCGGCGACTCGGGAACGGGATAGAGCGGCGAGACGTTGAGCAGCTTCGGCATCAGTCGGATCGTTTTGGGTCGCGCGGCTACGGGCACGTCATTCGAAAACACGACCCGGCCTTCGACCTGACCTGGCACTTCCAGCCTGAGTGACAGGTCTTCGACGCTGCCGACGTGCACGTCGGTCGACACCACACCCATCAGACGTCCGCGTGTCGACTCGGCAGTCGCAAGAAGCACGACGGTTCCCGGCGCCACACCCTCGACCGTGAACACTCCGCCGGGATCGGATACGGTCCATACGCTCGCGCGCCGGTCCCGAGGATTGCCGTATTCGATCGTGATCCCGTCGACCGTCACACCCTGCGGCCACGACACTCGGCCCGACACCGAAAAGCGTCGCGTCGGTACGAGCCAGAGGTCGACACCGTCCGATGACACGCCCTCGAGCAGCGTGATGCTCTCTCCTGGTTCAGTGGCGCGGACGCCTGGGTATAGCGTTGGCGTGAAATCATCTGGCCGCGTGGCGTTGATCTCGAACGCGGCCTGCTCCGTGGATGAAACTGTGCGAGGCCTTGGTGCGAGCGCAGACGCCAGGAGCAAGTACTGCCCCGGCGGCAGCTCGGTGATCGCGTAACGACCATCCCATGCGGTCGTCGTTTGTGTGCCGGCGATCGTGATCAGCTCGCGACCGCGGCGACGCGCAAGGACGACCTGAATGCCTGGCGCTGCTGCGCCATCCGGACGAACGACGCGACCGCCGAGACGCGCGCTGCGATACAGCGGGAGCCGGACGTTTTCGACCGTTGCCCCCGTGTGGAGCGCGACCGATACTCCCGCATCGAAGCTCGACGTGCTTTCGTTGAACCGACGACTCGTGTACCCGTTCTTTACGGCGGACAACTCGTAGCGCCCATCCTCGAACCCATCGAACGAGAACCGACCGTCCGAATCGGTCGTCGTCGTTCGTTGATCGATCCGGCGTCCATCGGTTGGTGACAACACGACTGTTACACCAGCAACCCCCGCCACATACGTCGAGACCACTCGACCTGATAGGCGCGCGCGTGCGGTCGCGGCTGGTGCCGTTGCTTGCGCGTGAAGGTCAGCGAGGAGGACGATCGCGGCAAGCATCACGAACATGGCGTCGGGCCCGGCGTCATTGTACGACGCGCGGATCGGTCGATCGCGCGGGTTGCCTTAGAATCCATTCGTGGCGCTCACCTCCGGCACTCGTCTCGGCCCGTACGAGATCTCCGCTCAAATCGGTGCGGGAGGCATGGGTGAAGTCTACGCGGCGACCGACGTCAACCTGTCGCGCCAGGTGGCGATCAAGGTCCTGCCCGAAACCGTTGCGGGCGATGCGGATCGCCTGGCCCGATTCGATCGCGAAGCGCGGACGCTGGCGGCCCTCAATCATCCCAACATCGCCACAATCTACGGCATCGAGCGCGCCAGCGGAATCACCGCGCTGGTGCTGGAACTGGTTGAGGGCCCGACGCTCGCGGATCGTATTGGCGAAGGGCCGATCCCGATCGACGAAGCGCTCGTCATCGCGAGGCAGATCGCGGAGGCGCTCGAAGCGGCGCACGAGCAGGGCATCGTTCATCGCGACCTGAAGCCCGCCAATGTGAAGTTGCGGCCGGACGGGCGCGTCAAAGTGCTCGATTTCGGATTGGCCAAGGCAATCGAAGCGAACGCGGCGCTATCGCCTGGCCTCTCACGATCGCCGACGATCACGACACCGGCGATGACACAGGCGGGCGTCATTCTCGGTACTGCTGCGTACATGAGCCCCGAGCAGGCGCGTGGCAAGGTGGTGGACAAGCGCGCCGACATCTGGGCGTTTGGATGCGTGCTCTACGAGATGCTGACCGGCCGCCGCGTGTTCCAGGACGATGAGGTATCGGACACACTCGCTTACGTCTTGACGAGAGAGCCCGATTGGACGGCGTTGCCGGCCGGCACACCAACCGCGATACGGCGTTTGCTGCGGCGTTGTCTCGTGAAGGATCGCGCGGCGCGTTTGACCGACATCGGCAGTGCGCGGCTGGAGATCGACGACGCCCGCACCGAAGGGCCGATGCCGTCGGCCGTCACGACATCATCGCGTTCAACACGTGTGCTGATCGTGGCGGTGGGCGCGCTCGCGGTGCTCGCGCTCGGAGCCGTGGCGATGTGGATCGCGGACCGCCGGCAGCTACCGGCGTCGCTGATTACACGCACATCGATCGGCGTCGCGCCTGCTGAACGGCTGCTGAGCGGTTTTCCGCTCGATCCGAGCATTGGACAGGGCCGCCCGAGCAGAACCGCGATGGCACTGACTCGCGACGGCCGGTCGATCGTCTTTTCCGCCGAACGAGGCGGACACGTTCAACTCTACCTGCGACGACTCGATCAATTGGAGGCAACGGCGATAGCAGGCACCGATGGCGCTATCAACCTGTTCGTCTCTCCGATGGGCGATCAGGTCGGCTTCTATGCCGACGGTGCCCTGAAGCGGGTGGCACTCGCCGGAGGCGCTCCGGTGACGATCGCCAACGTCGATCTGGTGTACGGCGCGAGTTGGGGCGCCGGCGATGAAATCATCTTCGCGACTCAGACCGGTGGGTTGTGGAAAGTATCGGCCGCAGGCGGAACGCCCACACGACTGACCAAGCTCCGCAGCGACGACTACAGCCATCGACTCCCGCACATATTGCCGAATGGACAGACAGTGCTGTTCACAGCGACGAGGACGGCGTTTCCTTCATGGGACGACACCCGCATCGTCGCGGCGTCGATGACGACCGGCGAACAGAAAGTCCTCGTCGAGGGCGGCGCCGATGCGCGTTACGTCCGCACCGGACACCTCGTCTACATGCGACAGGGGACGTTAATGGCCGTTCCCTTCGATGCCAATCGACTTGAAGCGACGGGAGCCCCGGTGGGGCTCGTCGCCGATGTGATGCAGGCGGCGCAGATCCAACCAGTTCAGATCGATTCCGGTGCGGGACAGTGGGCGGCGTCGGATACCGGATCGCTGGTGTATGTGAGCGGCGGAACGTTCAAACAAGATCGAACGGCGCTCGTATTCGTCGACCGCACGGGGAAATCGGAACCGCTGAACGTGCCGAACGGAGCGTATCTCGGCCCTCGCTTCTCGCCAGACGGTAAGCACGTGGCGTTCAACACCACCTCGGGCGATTGGGATCTGATGATCTACGACGTCGGGCGCCGACTGGTGACGCGTCTACCGATGCCGGAGCAGCAAAGTATCGCGGTGTGGACGCCGGACAGTTCGAAGCTGGCGTTCTCGTCGGGGCTGCTCACAGACGCCAAATTGTCCATTCGAAGTGCAGACGGCAGCGGCGCGCCGGAGCTGCTGATGGACCCTGGTCCCGAGCGGGCGGGCGTATTCTCGCCGTTCGCAAATTCGTGGGCCCCCGATGGTCGATCGCTGGTCGTTGCGATGCGCGGCGGGCTGTGGCTCTTGCCGTATCCGAACAAGACGACGCCGCGTCAGATCGTGGCGCCGCCAGCACTGGAGGCAGATCTCTCGCCCGACGGTCATTGGCTGGCGTACAACGGAGGCAGAGGCGCCGGCAACAGTCAGCTGTTCGTGCAGCCATACCCAGCGCTCGATCGTCGCGAGGGATTGACGGGGGAACACGCCCGCTCTCCCGTGTGGCGACGGGATGGGCGCGAGCTGTTCTACGTGGATACGACTGACCCTCTGAGAATTCGCGTCATGGCAGTGCCGGTCACGACGATGCCGACGTTTTCAGCAGGCACACCACAGATGCTGTTCGAGGGACCTTTCCGTGCCGATGGTCCATTCCGCGGCTACGACGTATCTGCTGATGGACAACGGTTCGTGATGGTTCGGGCCGACGAGCAGGCGGCGGCGCGCGTGAGTCAGATGGTGCTCGTCCAGAACTGGTTCGAAGAACTGAAGGCACGAGTACCTGTCAAGTGAAGACCGCGTTCAAGGCAAGCACGATCGCCACGGCGCTCGCGTGCTTGTTGCTGCCGATCAGCCCGTTGTTCGTCGAACGCTGGTACTCGACTGGCCTCTATCCCGTCGTGCAGCGGCTGTTCACGCCAGCCGCGAACCTGCTCCCGTTCGCGCTGTTCGATCTGATCACGATCGCGGCGGCCGCTCTCGCCGTCCGCGCGATCGTGCGTGCGATTCGATTGGCGCGGCAGAATCGGAACTGGCGGCCGGTGTGGACAACCACGGTCAATCTCGCGACGGCGGCCGCTGCCATCTACGTGGTCTTCCTCGTGTGCTGGGGCTTCAACTACCGCCGCGTGCCGATGACGGCGCGGCTCATCATCGATCGCGGGGCACCGAACGAGGATACGGTCACCGCGCTCGGCCTTCAGGCCATCGAACAGATCAACGCGCTGTATGCCGCGGCACATGCCGCGGGCGATGTACCTCCGTGGCAAGACGAACAGCTGCGGGCCGCATTCGACACGGTGCAAGGCTATTTAACGGATGCACCGCGAGCGGTTCCCGGCCGCCTGAAGCAGACGATCTACGGACCGTACTTCCGCTGGACGAGCGTCGACGGCATGGTCGATCCCTTCGCGCTCGAGGTGATGGCCAATCCCGATCTGCTGCCGATCGAGCGTCCGTTCGTGGCCGCACACGAGTGGGCGCACCTCGCCGGCTACGCCGACGAGTCTGAAGCGAACTTCGTCGGCTGGTTGACGTGTCTGCGTGCGAGCGAAGCGGCGCAGTACAGCGGATGGATGTTTCTGTACTGGCAGCTCGCCAATGAAGTATCGGGCCCGACGCGTGCGAGGCTGGCGGCAGTACTCGCGCCTGGCCCGCGCAACGACATCGACGCGATCGTCGAGCGGCTTCGCCGCGGACAGCTGCCGGCGCTGCGTGAATCGAGCTGGGCGCTCTACGACACGTATCTGAAGGCCAATCGCGTCGAAGCCGGCGTGCGCAGCTACGGACTGGTGGTGACGCTCATCCTTCGCGCGAAATTCGAATCGAACTGGGTGCCGGTGCGGCGGGCTCAGTGAACGACACGGCCCGCTGCCGCACGACGAAGCCGATCCTGAATCGCCACGCCAAGGCCTTCGTCGGTCGAGAACGATCGGGCGAAGATCTGCGCCACGCCGGCGGTGTCGAGATCGCGCATTGCGGTGTACAGTCGCGACGCGATTGCGGGCAGGTCGTGCTCTGATCCCAAATAGCGCACTTCGATGAGCTGCAGCGTTGCAGGGCCGATCGCTTCGATCGTGTGCCAGTCCTCCTCTGCGGCGATGATGCCGACCAGCTGGCCGCGCTTGAGAGCGTCGGTCGCATCGCTCACGAGTCGCTGAAGCGCGGTTGTTGGTTCGCCCTCGTAGAGCGTCAACGGTGCGCGAGGCGAGTAGTGCTTCGGGAGCAGCCCCGGCGACGGCATCGCAGCGCCTTCGGGCTGATCGCCGCTGCGCATGATGACGTCGGGGATGACATCGCGCAGCATCTCGATCGTCGTCGCACCGGGGCGAAGGATGGTGGGCTGTTCACGCGACAAATCGAGCACCGTCGACTCGATGCCCACCAGCGTGGGGCCGCCATCGAGAATCAGATCGATCCGCCCATGGAGATCCTCGAGCACGTGTGCGGCCTGAGTGGGACTCGGCCTCGAGAACAAGTTTGCGCTCGGGGCGGCAATGGGGATTCCCGCCGCCACCAGCAATGCAGCCGCCACCGGATGCGCCGGAACGCGAACGGCCACTGTCTCCAGACCTGCAGTGACGTCGTCCGGCACCTGCGGCGATCGCTTCATGACCAGTGTGAGTGGTCCCGGCCAGAATTGCGCCGCGAGGGTATGCGCGGCGTCGGGCACAGCGGCGACCAGGGGAGCGAGGCGATCGATCGAGTCGATGTGCACGATCACCGGGTCGTTCGCGGGTCGGCCCTTGGCCGTGAACAGGCGCTGCACGGCGGCGCGATCGAGCGCATGCGCGCCGAGGCCGTATACGGTCTCCGTGGGAAACGCCACCAACCCTCCGCCACGCAGGCACGAGGCCGCGGTTGCGATAGCATCGCGATCGGGGCGCGTCGGCTCGACGCGCAGCACGTCGGTCATGCCCGCCATCGTAAGAGAGAAGGGCATATGATGCGCGCCTCTCGCTACATTTCTCGTGAAAGGCCGTCATGTTCGAAGCCGCGGAGGTTGGACGTTCGCTCTCGAAGGCGCAGTTCAAGGCGCAGGTACCCGAGCTGAGACAGGATCTGCTCGCCGCTCAGCAGGAGCTGCGCAGCGCGCGTTTCCCGGTGATCATCCTGTTCGCCGGCGTAGATGCGGCGGGCAAAGGCGAAACCGTCAACCTGCTCAACGAATGGATGGACCCGCGGTGGATCGTGACTCGCGGCTACAGCGATCCATCGGACGAGGAGCGTGAGCGGCCGCGTCTGTGGCGCTACTGGCGAGATCTGCCGCCCTACGGCCGCATCGCGCTCTTTCTCAGCGCGTGGTACTCATCTCCCATCCGTCACCGAGTCGCCCGTCGGCAAACGATGGCCGAGTTCGACGCGGCGCTCGATGAAATCGCTGCCTTCGAACGGGCGCTGACCGACGATGGCGCCGTGGTGCTGAAGTTCTGGATGCATCTGGGGAAGCAGGCGCAGAAGAAGCGGCTGAAGCAGTTCGAGCGAGATCCGCTGCAGCGCTGGCGGGTGACGAAGCAATCGTGGAAGCACTGGCGGATGTTCGATCGGTGGGTCACCGCCGCCGATCGCGCCATCCGCAAGACCAGCACCGAGCAGGCGCCCTGGCTCATCGTCGAGGGCGAGGACCACCATTATCGAAGCATCGTTGTCGCCACCGCCGTCCGCGACGCGATCCGTCATGCTCTCGAAGCCAAGCGGCCTGCGGCGCCAACTGAGGCCGTACCCGCTCGCCGCCGCCGGCGTTCGAAACGTGACGCCGACACCACACTCGAACAGATCGAGCAGGAGTTCAACGTCCTCGACAAGCTGGACATGTCGCAGCATCTCAGTCGCCAGCGATTCAAGACGGCGATCGAGGAGCAGCAGAGCCGTCTCAATCTTCTGCAACGAAAGGCCTCGGCCAAGGGTGTCTCGACGATTGCGGTTTTCGAAGGCTGGGACGCAGCGGGCAAGGGAGGCGCGATTCGCAGGATCACTGCGGCGCTCGACGCGCGCGACTATCAGGTGATTCCGATTGCCGCGCCAACTGATGAAGAACGGGCACATCACTATCTATGGCGGTTCTGGCGGCATCTACCGCGGGCAGGCCGGATGACGGTCTTCGATCGCAGCTGGTACGGGCGGGTGTTGGTCGAGCGTGTCGAAGGCTTCGCCACCGAGGCCGAATGGCGGCGCGCGTACGGAGAGATCACGAGCTTCGAGGAACATCTGGTGACGCACGGGATGATGGTGGTCAAGTTCTGGATTCACATCACCAAAGAGGAACAGCTGAAACGATTCCGCGAGCGTGCGCACATCGCGCACAAGCGCTGGAAGATTACCGAAGAAGACTGGCGGAACCGCAAGAAGTGGCCCGACTACACGCTCGCCGTCGACGAGATGGTCGCACGCACCAGTACGAGCATCGCACCATGGACACTCGTCGAAGGCAACGACAAGCTCTTCGCACGGGTGAAAGTGCTGACGACGATCGCGGATCGCATGGAACAGCGATTGAGGCATTTGTGAACGGTGATTATCGATTGGTGATTGGTTGCTGATTGGTGAGTCGTGATCTTTGATTGGAGTTTGACGAGGCGACCGAGCGCGGCATGGTACCATCCGCCTCCATGCGCCAGCACATCAGACTCATTGCCGGCAGCATCGCGCTGTTGGTCGCTTCAGTTGTCCTTCATGCTCAGTGGCAGCCGCCGAACGAGGCCGGGGTGGGGCAGACGCCGATCATGCCGGTGCATCAGGAGCCGCATCATCGCCAGGTGTTCCAGTCGGGTCCGATGCGGATCATCGATCTGCAGATCCCGCCCGGCGACGTCTCGTGGTTTCACTCGCACGAATGGCCGGTGTTCTATCTGACGGTTGCCGACTCGCAGACGCGCACGCAGATCCTCGGGGAAGAGTGGGGCGCAGGTCGCGGCCGCGGCGGGCCGGGCCGCGGCGGCGACGGGCGCGCCGGGGGCACCGCGCCTGCCCAACCGGCTGCACCGCCTCCGGCCACCACGGCATCGCAGCCGGCTGCTGGACCTCCTCGCTTCCGCCCGCGGTTGTTCAGCGACATTAGTTACGCGGAGAAGCCGGTCACGCATCGCATTCAGAACGTCGGCACCGGTCTGTATCGCGCGCTCGGCGTGATCAACGAGACCGCCGGCGGCGACGAGACCGTCACCGAGCAGGCAGCAGGATTCACCTCGAAGGCCGAATCCAGCAATCGCTGGTTCCGCATTCATCGCGTCGTGCTCGCGCCCGGCGAGAAGACCCCGCCGCATCAGCACACCGCCGCGGTCGTGATCCTGCAAGACACGGCCGGCAAGGCCTCCGCCACCGGCGCGATGCCATTCGAGTTCAACGAGCCGGGGCAGTGGGGCTACTACGCCGCCGGCAGCCGCCACGAGATCAGCAACGCGGGCGACGCACGGGTCGAGCTGATCGAGGTCGAGGTGCGGCGCAAATAGAGTATTTTCCACAACGTTGTACATGTCTGATGTTGGCACGCTCACAATTCGGCCCTACGAGCACCGCGATGCTGACGCGTGTCGGGCCTGTGTTGTCGAGTTGCAGAATGCGGAGCGACAGATTGATTCGCGCCTCCGCGACGGCGATGGCATGGCCGACGAGTATTTGCGACTGATGCACGAGCGGTGTCGAAACTACGCCGGAACCATCCTCGTCGCCGAGCACTCGGATGCGATCGTCGGCCTCATCATGGTTCTCACGCAGGTGCCCTTTGAGTCGCTCGATGAACCGCCTGGCGACTACGCGTTGGTCGCTGAACTCGTCGTGCGCGCCGACTGTCGCGGGCGCGGGATCGGTCGGGCGTTGCTCAAAGCTGGCGAGCGCCACGCGCGCGAGGCGGGGGCCATCGAGCTCCGCATCAGAGTGCTCAGCGAGAATGAACCGGCGCGACAGCTTTACCTCCGCGAAGGGTTTGCGCCGTACAGTGAAACCCTCGCGAAGCCGCTGAGGCCAGCGAGCTAATCGCTGATCACAAATGTTCTAGAGCGGCAGCCTCGGCGAGACCGACGGTCTCGTCGCAGTCGCTCGGAAACTGGAATGTGCAGCCTAACAGGCGCTGCGCCCCACGGCCGCTGGTGTTATTGTGGGCGTCCGCCGCGGAGCGCGGTCGTTAGGCAGCTCGGGCCACGCCGTGCCAATCAGAGCAGTCCTCTTCGACCTTGGCAACACGCTCGTGAGCTACTACACGTCAGCGGAGTTTCCATCAGTCTTGCGGCGATCCCTACGCCATTGCCGGGAAGTACGGGGGTGGTCCGGCGATGAACAGGAGTTGTTCGAGCGAGCCATCCGCCTGAACCACGAACGCTCGGACTTTGCCGTGCGCCCTCTCGACGATCGCTTGCGTGAATTGTTCGACTCGCAGGGAGCGCTGGACGATTCCGCGCTCGCCAAACTTGGCGCAGCTTTCATGGAGCCGATCTTCGGAATGGCGCGAGTCTATCCTGATGCGCGGACGGTGCTGGAGTGGCTGCGACGGCGCGGCATCAAAACTGCCATCGTCTCGAATACTCCCTGGGGCAGCCCATCGAGTGCATGGCGTACAGAATTGGCTCGACATGGCTTACTAGAAAGCGTCGATGCCGTGGTGTTCTGTGTCGATGTTGGCTGGCGCAAACCTCACCGTGCGCCCTTCGACCGAGCGTTGGCGTTGCTGGACGTGGCGCCGACAGACGCCGTGTTCGTGGGTGACGATCCCCGCTGGGACGTAGCAGGCGCGAAGAATGCCGGCATTCGTCCTGTGCTCCTCGGGTCCGCGGCGAGCGCACCGGGTCTAGAAACGATCCAGAACCTCAAAGACGTCATCCGTCTTGTCGACGAGGCCTACTCATGAACCGGCGCGGCCTACCACCTGTTGCATCGGCGTGGCGATAAAGCCAGTCGCGTTTCAATCAACGATCGCCAATCACCAATCAACAACCAATCAAAGATCACTAATCGCTCATCGCAGATGTTCTAGAGCGGCAGCCTCAACGTCGCCCGAGTGCCGCGGCGATCCGAGCGGTTCTCGAGCATCAACGATCCGCCGTGTCCTTCCGCGATCTGCCGGCTCAACACCAGGCCGATGCCCGATCCTCCGGCCTTTGTCGTGAAGAACGGCACAAACAGGTTGCCCGTGTTCTGAATGCCTGGTCCTTCATCATCGATGCGGACTTCGAGGGTGTGGTAGCGCGAGGTCCATCCGATCTGCACGCCGCCCCCGGTTTCGAGCGCGGCATCGACGGCGTTGCGCAGCAGGTTGATCAGCAGCTGCTCCAGCTGATCGGGGTCGGCGGAGATCGTCATCTCGGGTGAGCCGTCGACCGAGATCGGCAGCCGTGATTCGAGCGTCACGACGCGGCGAACGAGCGGCGCGAAGTCGACGTGACGAACCGTTGGCGCCGGCAAGCGCGCGAGCCGCGCATAGGCCGTGGTGAAACGGCTCAATGCGTCGGCGCGCGAGGCGATAACGGCGAGTCCACGCTGCATGTCATCGTGCCAGTCGTCGGGCTGCGGCGTCACATTCAACAGCGACTCCAGGCTGCCGGCGATCGACTTGATGGGCGCCAGCGAGTTATTCAGCTCGTGGCCGATGACGCGAATCAGACGACGCCAGGCCAGGCGCTCCTGCTCGCGCAGCGGCTGACTGAGATCAGACAGCGCGAACAGCTCGTGCGGCGATCCGCCCTGCCAGAACTTCGTACGCCGGATCTCCCATCGCCCGGCGCCGCCGGGGAAGCTCAGATCCTGAATGTTCGTCGAGTCGGTGACCGCGCCTTGCAGACCGAGATCGTCGGCGGGACGGCCAATGAGCTCGGATGCCTCGCGCCCAATCAGCCGTTCGCCGTAGCGGTTCACCAGCACCAGCCGTTTTTCGCTATCGAAGGCGAAGATGGCGACGTCGATTTCGGCCATCACCGCGCGCAGCAGCACGGTTGCCTCCTGTGCTCCGAGCCGCTGCGTGCGCAGGGTTTCCGCCAGCGTGTTGATTTCGAGCATCACCTGGCCGAGCGCATCGTTCGGTTCGGCCACGCGGGCACGGATCGAGAAGTCGTCCTCGCGCAAGGCCGCCAGCAAGTTCGACACGGTCTGCAGCGGTCTGATGATGCGGTCGCGCAGCGCGATGGCGACGACGAGCCAGGCGCCGATGATCAGCAGACCGGCGGTGGTACGCACGAGCCACGAGTAGCCGCCAAGCCACAAGAGCAGCAGCGACACGAGGACGGCCGGTAACCCCGCTGCGAGTGCCAACAGCGTCACGCGGCGGTCGTAAGAAAGCATTGGTGATTGGTGACGTTTCTCTGCTTTCAATCAACTATCGACCATCAGCAATCAACAACGATTCAAAGACCACCATTCAAAGATCACTAATGTTCTACGAAGGCCGATAGCGTTCGAGCCGACGATAGAGCGCCGATCGACTCAAGCCGAGCGCCTTGGCGGCGTGGCTGACATTGCCGTAGCGTGCCATCGCCTTGCGGATCAGGAAGCTCTCGACGTCCTCGAGGCTCATTTCCTCGAGCCGGCCGGCGCTGTCGCTTCCACTGGCAGTGCGCAGACCGAGATCGCCGAGATGAATCACATTGCCCTGCGCCATCAGCACCGCGCGCTCGACCGCGTGATCGAGCTCGCGGACGTTGCCGGGCCACGGATGATCGACGAGCGCCTGCAGCGCCGCGGGGTCGAAGCCGGTCATCGCCTTGCGATAGCGCTGCGCGTGCGACCCGAGAAAATGCTTGGCGATGCGCGGGATGTCTTCGCGCCGCTCGCGCAGCGGCGGCAGACGAATCTCGATGGTGTTGAGCCGGAATAGCAGATCCTGACGGAAGCGTCCGCCGACGACCTCGGCGTTGAGATCGGCGTTGGTGGCCGAGATCAAACGGACATCGGCCTTGCGCGTGCGCGACGACCCGAGACGTTCGAATTCGCCGGTTTCGAGCACGCGCAGCAGCTTCTGCTGCTGGCTGAGCGGTACGTTGGCGATCTCGTCGAGGAACAGCGTGCTGCCGTCGGCGAGCTCGAATCGTCCGACGCGATCCGCCTTGGCGTCGGTGAATGCGCCCTTCACGTGTCCGAAGAGCTCGCTCTCGAAGACGCCCTCGGAGACACCGCCGGCGTTGATCGCGACGATCGGCCGGCTGGCGCGCGGCGATACCGCATGGAGCGCCTGGGCGACGACGCCTTTGCCGGTGCCGTTCTCGCCGGTGATCAGCACGTTGGCATCGGACGGTCCGACGCGCGCGATGATCTGCAGCACCGGCTGCATGGCCGCTGAATCGGCGATGAGCAGCGGCCCACCCTCGGCCTGACTGACGCGCGATTGCGCCTCGAGCCGTGTGGCGCGACGCAGCGCTCGACCGAGCTCGGTCTGGGTGCGAATGATCGACTTGAGCCGCTCGTTCTCCCACGGCTTCTCGACGAAATCGCGGGCCCCACGGCGCATCGCTTCGACCGCCACGTTGATCGATCCCCACGCCGTCATGACCACGACTGGCAGCATCTCGTCGGCCGAGTGAATGCGCGACAGCAGATCGAGCCCTTCCTGTCCTGACGTCGTATCACGAGCGTAGTTGAGATCGATCAGCACGACGTCGTAGTCGCGCTGCTCGAGAGCAGCAAGAACGGCGGCCGGCGATTCGACGGTGTCGATCTGATAGCCCTCGCCCTTGAGCAGCAGGCGAAGGGCTTCGAGAACGTCGCGTTGATCGTCGGCGATGAGCAGGCGTGCAGTCGATGAGGCCACGTGTCTAAATTATCCTCCGCGGATCATTCGCGTCGAAGTGCGACAACTGGATCTCGAAGCACGACTCCATCGCTCCTATCACTCGTACCGCAGCGCGATCGTCGGGTCGAGGCGCATCGCACGACGTGCGGGCACGTATGACGCCACGACAGCGACGATCGAGAGAACGATCGTGCTCATGATGAAGGTGGCCGGATCGTTGGGGCCGACACCGAACAACAGGCTCGCGGCCAGGCGCATCAGCGCCAGCGCGGCCAGCAGCCCGACAGCCATTCCAACAGTGGCCAACGCCAGGCCGTTGGTCAGGATCATCCGCATCACATCGCGGCGATCGGCGCCGACGGCGATGCGCAGGCCGATCTCCTTCGTGCGGCGGGCGATGGAATAACTGACCACGCCATACAGGCCGACCGACGCCATGACGAGCGCGATCAGCGCGAATAGGCCGACGATCACCGCCACCGATGTCGGCAGCGACAACAGCCGGTTGAGGAACATCGGCATCGTCTTGATGCCGTAGATCGGCACGTCGGGATCGAGCGCGGCGATCTCCCGTTGAATGGCGGCGGACACCGCGGCCGGCGACCCGGACGTGCGCGCGATCAGCGTCGCCTCGCCGCGGTAGCGCTGAGCAAAGGCGAGGAAGAAGTACTCGGTTGGTGGCTCGCCGAGCAGATTGTATTTCCCGTCGCGAGCGATGCCCACGATCTCCGCCTGCGGCGATGCGGCGTCGTTGCCAATGCGAATGTGCCGCCCGAGTGCCGACTGGTTGGGCCAGAACCGGCGGGCCATCGTCTCGTTGACGACGGCGACGGATGGTGACGTCGCAGTGTCGGCCTCGGTGAAGCCGCGGCCGGAAACGAGCGTTGTGCCCATCGCGCGGAAGTAGTCGGGGCCAACCACGCTCAACCCGATCTCCAGGTGCTCGTTGTCGACGCGCGGGACGTAGCCTTCGGGCGTGACGACCTCGGTCGATCCGTAGGCGTCGAGCGGCAGCGGGAACGCGAAACTCGCCGCGGTGACGCCGGGCACCGTACGGATCCGCTCGGCGGCGCGTGTGAAGAAGCGGAGACCGTTGGCCTTGTCGTAGCCGCGCATGCCGACGTCGACCGAGGTGAGCAGCACGTTGCGGCTCTCGAATCCTGGATCGATCTGCTTGGCGCCTTCCATGCTCCGCGCGAACATCCCGGCGCCGACCACGAGCGCGAGCGAGAACGCGATCTGTGCGACGACCAATCCGTTGCGCAGATTGATGCGACGGCCGGCGCCCGCGGCCCCGGCGTCGCGCATCTGCAACACCGTCAGCAAGTCGACCCTGGACGCTTGAAGCGCAGGCATGAGGCCAAAGACGATGCCGGTGAGAATCGTGGTCGACGCTGTAAAGAGAACGACTCGATAGTCGAGCGCGAAGTCGTATGCGAAATCGATGGTTGAGAAATCGAGCGGCGGGAAGAACGATGGAATGAGGAGATTGAACCATCGTGCGAGGAGCAGCCCGGCGGCGCCGCCACAGGCCGCGAGGATCACGCTCTCAGTCAGCAGTTGTCGAATGATGTGACCTCGGGGAGCGCCGCACGCCAGGCGCATGGCGATCTCGCGCCGGCGCGTCGATGCCCGCGCCAGCAACAGGTTTGCGACATTGCCACACGCGATGAGCAGCACGAGCATCGCGACCGCGAGCATCGTTCGGGCGGCGATCGGGATGTAGCCGAGCAGCGTGATCGCGGGCTGCGTCTTGGTGCCCGCGGGCACCATGCCGACGCGCATGCGGGCGTTGGTCTTGGGATAGTCACGCGCGAGGCGGTCGGCGACCACGTGCAGAGAGGCGGTCGCGCGATCGATCGTCACGCCGGGCGCGAGACGTCCGTTCACGTCGAACGCACGGTTGCCGCGGTCCTCGATGACGGCTTCCATGTGCGGCGTGACGTGCGCGGCCATCGAGAACGGCACCCACACGTCGGGAATGAAGCCGGCGAGACGTGTTCCTGAAAAGCCTTCACGCGCGACGCCAACCACCGTGAACTCATGACCGGTCAGCTTGACGATCTTGCCAACGACCGCGGGGTTACCACCGAAGCGCCGCTGCCAGAACGCATGGGCGAGGACCACGACAGGATGCGCGCCGCGAACACGATCGTCAGCCGGCGTCAGCAGTCGTCCAGCGGCTGCAGTGACGCCGAGACCAGTGAAGTAGTTGCCGGTGACGATCTCGCTCCAGATCAACTCGGACTTGTCGCCGTCAGTGGAGAAACCCAGTGACTGACTGTTGTAGGCGAAGAGATCGCTGAACAGCTCTGAGGCGTGGTCGCGGTAGTCGCGATACTCGGGAAACGAGAAGGACGAGGGATAGCGCGCGTCGGGCTCTGTCGTGTACAACGCGACCAGCTGCTCAGGATGCGGCACCGGCATCGGCCTGAACATCACGGCGTTCACCATCGTGAACACCGAGGTCGTCGCGGCGATGCCCAGGGCAATCGACAGCACCGCGGCGATCGTGACGCCTGGAGTCTTGAGAAACGATCGTGCGGCGAATCGAATATCGCGAAGAAGATGCATCGCCGATTCGGGCGGGTCGGAGGCCCGCCCCTACGATTGATCGATGAACCCGTCTCGAAGCTTGATGATGCGGCTGCCGTACGACGCGTTCGTCTCCGAGTGCGTCACTTGCACGATCGTCGTGCCGTTGTCATTGAGCTGCTTGAACAGCTCCATGATCTCCTGCCCCTGCGCCGAATGCAGATTGCCAGTGGGTTCGTCGGCGAGGATCACCTGCGGACTGGCGACGATCGCGCGCGCGACGCCGACCAGCTGCTGCTGACCGCCGGAGAGCTGGCTCGGATACAAATCCTTCTTGGCCACGATGCCGAAGCGGTCGAGCACGTTGGCGACGATGCCCTGGCGCTCCGACTTCTTGACGTCGCGATAGGAGAGCGGCAGCTCGATGTTTTCGTAGACCGTCAGGTTGTCGAGCAGGTGATAGCTCTGAAAGACGAACCCGATGTGCCGCTTCTGCAGCGCTGCACGCTCCTTGGCGGGCAAGGCGTGAATGGGATGGCCCATCAGCGAGTACTCACCGGACCACGCGCTGTCGTGCATGCCGAGGATGTGCAGCAGCGTCGACTTGCCGGCACCAGACGGACCCATGATCGAGATGAACTCGCCGGGCTTGATGTCGAGGGTGATGCGGCGCAGCACGTAGGTCTGGCCGGCGCCGACCGGAAACGACTTCTCGACCCCGCGCAGCGACATGAGCGGCATGTTGCCGGTCGGTTCCCACGGAGCGTCGGTCAGCGCAGAAGACGATGAACGTTTGAAGAGCATCGGTTGTGCCTTTCGCGGATATCAAGCCCCGTGCCGGGGTTTGTCCAAGGAATTTATGTGATCTTAAACGGGATTTGTTCGTCAGCGGGATCGTGCGTCCCGGAAGCGAACACGGGTAGGGCCGTTCGCTTTGCTCACGGTAGGGCGCCCGCTTCGCTCGCGTAGGGAAGAGGAGGGGCCCAGAAGGCGAAGGCGGACCGCCCCACCGCGAACGAAGGGAGCGGCCCCACGCGCGCGTAGCGCGCGCCCTACAACCGTCCGAGCGCCCGAAGCAGCCCCTCCGTTAGAACCGGGACATACGTGATCAGCAGTACACCCACGGCGAGAATCCCCAGCATAGGGAGCGTCGCCCATGTCACTTCGAGGACCGGCTTCTTAAAGCGATACGACGCGAGCAGCAGGTTGAGGCCCAGCGGCGGATGCAGATATCCGAGCTCGAGGTTGGCGATGAAGATCACGCCGAGATGGACGTAGCCGATGCCATAGGCATCGGCGAGCGGCAGGATCAGCGGCACGACGACGACGATCGCCGAGAAGATGTCCATCACGGTGCCGACGAGCAGCAGGAAGACGTTGAGCGCCAGGAGGAACAACGCCTTCGATTCGATGTGCGCCTGCGTCCAGTCGATCAGACGCATCGGCACCTGCGCGTTCACGAGGTAGTTGGTGAGACCGACGGCGACGGCGAGAATGATGAGCACGCCGCCCACGAGCGCGACGCACTCGCCGGCCACGCGGACGATCTCTCGGAAGGTCGGCACATCCCGGTGCACGAACCGTTGGACGATGACCGCGTACAACGCGGCGATCGCCGCCGACTCGGATGTGGTCGCGTAGCCGCCGAGCAATGCCCAGAGCACGACGATCGGCAGCAGCAGCTCCCACTTCGCTTCCCACAATCCGGCGCGCACTTCCGACAACCGGAACGGCGCGCGCTGCGCGCCGCTGCGAATGGCTTCTCGAACGCCGAGCCCGGCGAGGAGCGCCAGCATCAGCACGCCGGGAACGATGCCGCCGATGAAGAGATCCTCGATCGCGACCTTCATCGCGACGATGCCGTAGAGAATCAGCGGCACCGACAGCGGGAACAGCAGGCCCAGTGATCCGGACGCGGTCAGCAGTCCGATCGCAAAGCGCTCGCGATAGCCTTCCTTGAGCAGCACCGGCAACAGCAGCCCGCCGAGCGCGAGGATCGTGACGCCCGATCCACCAGTGAACAGCGTGAAGAATGCACAGAGCGTCGTCGCGGCCACGGCCGTTCCACCCGGCACCCACCCGAACAGCGCGCGCAGCGCTCGCAGGAGACGCGTCGACGCCTGACCCTCGGCGAGCAGGAAGCCAGTCAAGGTGAAGAGCGGAATCGCCGCCAGGTTCGCCGATGGAGATGTGAGCTCCTCGTAGGCTTTGATCAGCGGCACGATCGGCCGGCTGCCATCGGTGAAGAACGCGATCATCGCGATGCCGCCGAGCAGCGAGAAGATCGGCGCGCCGAGCACACCGGCGAACAGGATGCCGACGATCCACGGCAGCAGCGCGCCGCCTTCGAAGACATCGAATCGCAGCGCCGCGACGGTGCCGGCCACGATGGCGATCGCGGCGATCGCGCGGCCGACCCAGTTGGACGAGGCCTTGAACCCGAGTCGAAGCGCGATCAGCGCAAAGCCGATCGGAAACGCGAGCGCCGAGATCCAGACCGGCACGTTGATCGCGATCTTGTCGCCGGCCGTGCGTTCAGTGAGGACGAGCGCGAGTCCGCCGACGGCGAACATGGCCGCAATCGCCGCGCCGACCGATCCGCCAACGAGATGGGCGAAGCCGGCGATTCGTTTAGGAAGGAACTCGCCGGTGGCGAGCGTGAGGAGCTTGCCGTCGCGCGCGGCGATCGCCGCACCGAGCAAGCCGACCCACAGCGTCAGATTGAGCGTGAATGGTGCGGAGCCGGGAATGCCGGTCGCGATGACCCGCCGCGTCGCGATCTCGGCGAGCGGCAGCAGCATGATGCCGCCGAGCGCCGCGGTGGCGATGACGTTTTCAACGCGGTTCGCCAACGAGCGCGTGCCCGATGGCCGATCGGCCGCCGGCGCGCCTGGTGTCGCGCCGACGAGCGCCTCGATCGATCCTTGGTCGTGAGGAGCACTCATTCAGTCGGCGCCGCGCTTACTTCTTCGACTTGCGATAGGCGTCTCGCTCTTTGATCGCCGCATCGTAGGCGTCCGCGGGCACGATGGTGCCGCGCAACGTCTTCACGTATTTCTCGGCCTCGGCGCGGAACTCTGCTGCGGCTTTCGGATCGAGCGTCGTCACGGTGAGGCCGCGGGTCTTCATCGTGGCCACGGAGTCGGCGTCCAGCTTCGGCGCCTCGCCGAGGAAGCGCTTCTCGGCATTCTTTGCAGCCGCGATCACCGCCGGGCGATCGGCGGCGTCGACCTTGTTCCACGCATCGTTGGTCATCACCAGCGCGCCGTAGAGCGGCGCCACGCGCACGTCGAGCATGTATTTCGCATCGCGGAAGATCTGGAGCAGCAGCGCGGGATATGGCGGGCTGGGTGCCGCATCGATGAGACCGGTCGACAGCTTCAGTTGCGCGGGAATGTCACCGGCGGACAACGCCACCGGATGGAAGCCGTTGGACTTGTACCACTGCGTCATGCGATCGTCGCCTTGACTCGTGAACAGCTTCGCGGCCTTGATGTCGGCGAGCGAGGCCATCGGTTTCTTCGAGAACAGCTGCACCCACCCGGCGCTGCCCCAGCACAGCAGCTTGAAGCCTTTGGCGTCGAGCTTCTGCTCGAGAAACGGCGTCATCTTCTCGAGCACGTACTGGCCTTCGGCATCGTTCTCGAAGAAGAACGGCACGCCGAACGCGTTGAACGCGCTGTCGATCTGTCCGAGCCCGGGCAGCATCAGCAGGTTGGCCTGCAGCTGATCGACGCCGGGTCGCATCATCCTGATGGTGGCTTCCTCGCTGCCCTGCGTACCGCCCGCATACACCGTCAGCTTCACGCGGCCCGACGTCTTCGACTCCCACTCGGCGCCCATATCGAGCAGCGCCTTGTGCCACGACGAGTTGACCGGCGCTTGTGTGGCGAGCTTGAGCGTGACGGCAGCACTGAGTGAGATCGGGATGAGAAGAGCGACTGCGAGAACCATGACCTTGCGTACCAACATGCACCCCCTGGTCCGGCTAAAGCCGGACACGACGTACGATTTCTACTTCGAAAACTTCTCGTCGATACGATCGAGCAGCACGCGCGCGCGGCGCTGCGTCACGAGAATCACCAGTCGATTCGACGGATCCTTCTCGGGATCGATCGCCAGCGCTTCCTTGAGCAGCCGCTCGAACTCGGCGCGATCTTGCGCCGGCACCGCGATGCCGGTGGCGAGCGCGACATACGGGCCCGGCGACAGTCCCTTCTGAATGTCGACCGCCATCTTGAAGTGATCGCGTGCGCGCGCTGGGTTTCCACCCAGTGCCTCCGGCAGGCTGTCGAGCGAGATCATCAGCTCGTGGATCGCCCCCTTGTTCCACGTCGGATCGAGTGCCAGAGCGCGGTCGGCCAGGGCACGCACGGTGGGGAAATCCACGGCGAGGTCCGGGCGATCGATCCCCAGCGAAATCGCCGCACCCCACGCGGCAGCCGACCAATAGAGCAGCGGCACATCGGCCTTCTTCGCTTTCTTCAACGCGGTCTCTGGGCTTTGCAGCAGCGCCTGGCTCGAGCCCTTCCCGAACCGCGCATCAACGGCACGCAGACAGTAGCCGCGCGCGCGCAGATAGTGCTTGAGCGCGCGCTCGCGAAGCGCCGTGGCCTCGGCTCGCCGGCTCGGGTCGAGGCTGTCGGCCTCGGCTTCGAGGAAGGCATACCCATACTGAGTGAATCCACCGCACGTGGAGACGAGCAGCGGCACGTGCGTCGGCACCGACTCGAGCAGCGACTCGTAGAGCTTCAGCGCAAACGGCGTCGCGTCCCGGATCAAGTCTGGGTCGTCGTCACGAGTGAAGACGTCACCGGTGTCGGACAGCGTGTTCGCCACCGTTTTGACCGCCATCGTTTTGATGGAGCAGGCCGGAAGGACGACGACTGCCGAGGCCACGATGCACGCAAACGCGAAGGCACGAAGGGACTCCCCGGATCGAAACGACATCAACTTCCAAGAATAAGTGGAAAAGTGGAAAAAGTGGAAGAAGTGGAAGAAGTGGAAGAAGTGGAAGAAGTGGAAGAAGTGGCGCTTCGAACACTGGAAACGATTGTCTCCACCGTATATAGTCGGCGCCGCGCGCGGGGATGCGCCTCCAGCTCTCCCACAATCACCTCAAAGGTGGAGGTAGCCAATGAAACGACGGAATTTTGTCGCGTCGGTACTTGCCGGCGGCGTGGTCGCAGCCCCGACGCTCCTGCGAGCGCAACAGCACGATCACGACGGTATAGAAATAAGCGGTCCACAGGCCCATGAAACGGTCGCATTCGGAGAATGGAAAACCGACCCGCCGCTCAATCGGTTCAACCTCGTGGCGCCAAACTCGGCCAACAACCACCACCAACAGCCGTTTGAGGCGCAAATCAAAGTGGGAGGCTCGGTCACGTTTGCGATTTCCGGCTTCCACATTCTTGGGGTGTATGGTCCTGGAACGGACGTCGACGACATCAGCCTGTCGGTGACCATTCCGATTCCTCTCGCGCCACCAGGTTTTCCACCGGTCAGCAACGACCCTGTGCACCGCGTCTATTGGGGTGTCAACCCGTTCTCGCTGGTACCCGCAGGGAGTCCACCGCCGCTCG
>Ga0075423_10000182_pt1 | contig 43858 bp, 41 predicted proteins | sample SoiMethybrSBSTD2_FD_80114 | JGI IMG/M metagenome (GOLD analysis project Ga0075423, IMG submission 80114) | Bulk soil microbial communities from a Populus tree surrounding site in Tennessee, USA - Soil MetaG P. TD hybrid SBSTD2 | ecosystem: Environmental > Terrestrial > Soil > Tree plantation... | reverse complement strand
GAGCGTGGTGGACCAGCTTTGGCAGAAGCGACCCCAAGGAGGGCCAAAGCAGCCATGAGGAGTACGCACCACCGTCGCCACACGCCCGGATCATCGCCCAGCAGGATTCGCTGTCAACCTGCGCCCCCCATCGGCCTGACGCAGGCGCCGCGCCACGCGTTCCTGCCCTACTTTCAGTTCGTCGCCGAAAGCGCTAAAGAGCGGGAGCGACGGGACTCGAACCCGCGCTTTACCCCCGAGATTCGCCTGCGACCTCGGGCGGCGGGTTGAGGCCCTCTGGCGACATTGCGACGAGGACGGCGAGGTCGGCATCTGCCCAGCGGCAGTCCGCTCGGAGACCGGCTTGTCGCAGCCACTGCAACTGGTCGGCGACCGTTTCGGGGAAGTCGATTGCGGGGTCGAGCGGGGCGGCTTTCGAGACGGGCCGGTTCGTGATCACCACGTCTCCGAGGACGAAGCGTCCGCCAGGATCGAGCCGCGCCGCGACGCGCGCGAAGAGGTCGGCCTTCCGCCGGCTCTCGAGGTGGTGCACAGCAAGCGTTGACACGATGAGGTCGAATCGGCCGGCCGGGAGAGGGTCTTCGAGGCGGCCGAGGCGACAATCGGCGGCGGATCCGAGCTCGCGACGGGCAATGTGCAGCAGCGCGGCGCTTGCGTCGATAAGCGTGACGCGAGCCCCTGGGTGAGCTGCGAGACAGCGCCGCGTCGTTTCGCCGGTTCCGGCACCGAGATCGAGGATGCGAGCCGCTCTGATTTCCGCTGATGCGCGAACGACTTCGTCCTGCAGTCGGTCGTACAGCGGCACTGCTTTCCGCATGAGCCGGAGGTAGTCGCTCGGCGAGTCGTGCAGTTGTGGCACGCGTTCGGTGTCGCTTCAGCTCGCGTCAGGGTCGCCGCCTGTACGGCGGCGGCCCCCTGACGCGAAGGGCGCTAGCCGGCGAGCGCTGCGCAGAGCTGCGCGATCTCGTCCGGACTGTCGGGACCGTCGTGCTCGATCAGGTGGCCCGCGGCGTCGAATACGAGCCGGCCCGCGCCCGCGATCGCGACGCCTCCGGTCGGGAGCTTCGTGAAGTTGTTCGAGCCGGTCGTGAATTCCTCGCCGGTCACGAGGTCGAAGTGGAAGATCCGAATCCCTGCCGTCGGCAACGAGTACCCCGTAACAGCGTTCGTGAGCGTGCCGGTGATGTCGGCGTAGATGATGCGCTTGACCGGCGTTCCGTCGTCGTAGAAGGTCGTGATGGCGCGGGTGATGTCGAACGTGCCGACGACGGCGAAACCTGGGCAGCTGACGAACGGGTTGACGACGCGGTGGAGTGTCACGGTCTCGCGGCTCGGCTCCGCGGCGGTCGCTGCGGTCGCGAGCGCCAGCGGCACCGCGAGGGCGGCGAGAAGCAGGAAGTGACGCACTTGCATTCCTTTCGGTCGAGGTCGGCATAGCCTCGCCCGACCAGGGAAATGCCTGGTAGCAGCCGGGGAAACGGCGAGCGACAATGGAGGAGGATTGGGCTCGAGGTACCAGTTTCGGTTGCTCGGACCGCTCGAGGTGCTCGCCGGTGACGTTCGGCTAGACCTCGGCGGCGCTCGACAGCGAGCGGTGCTGGCGTTGTTGCTGCTGCGCCCGAACGCGGTCGTGGCGCGCGAACGGCTCGTGGACGAGCTGTGGGGGGAGGCGCCGCCGCCGACGGCGCGCGAGACGCTCAAGGTCTACATCGGACGACTACGGAAGCTCTTTCCGGCGGAAGGCCCGCGCCCGCGGCTGGTGACGCGCGGCGGCGGCTACGCGCTCGAGCTCGAGCCCGAGCAGCTCGACCTGCACCGGTTCAAGCGCCTTGTCGCGGCCGGCTCCGCGGCCGCTGCCGATGGTGATCCGGAGGGGTCCGCACTGTTCTTGCGCGAGGCGCTCGGGCTGTGGCGTGGTACGCCGCTGGCCGACGTCGGCGACGCGGCGTTCGCGCGCACGGAGCGCGATCGGCTCGAGGAGCTGCGGCTGGCGACGCTCGAGCAGCAGGTGGATGCGGACCTCGGGCTTGGGCGCGAGCGTGACCTCGTGCCAGAGCTGGAGGAGCTTGTCCTCGAGCACCCATTCCGGGAGCGCTTTCGCGCGCAGTTGATGCTCGCTCTTTACCGGTGCGGGCGGCAGGTCGAGGCGCTCGAGCACTACCGACAGGCGGCGAAATTGTTCGCGGACGAGCTCGGCATCGAGCCCGGATTCGAGTTGAAGGAGCGTGAGCGCGCTATCCTCGAGCACGACCCGTCGCTCAGTCCTGCGCGGCTCGCAGAACCGAACCTCCCGCTTCCCCCGGCCCCCTTCATCGGGCGCGAGCAGGAGCTCGACGAGGTGCTGGCGCTCCTCGGCGACCCAGCGAGGCGGCTCGTGACGGTTGTCGGAACCGGCGGCGTTGGCAAGACACGTCTCGCCCTGGAGGCTGCGCACCGACTCCTGGCCGGTGAGTCTTCCGCCGCGTACTTTGTTGATCTAGCACCGCTCGCGGAGCCGACCGCGGTCGTGCCTGCGATCGCGCGCGCGCTCGGGGCCGACGATTCAATTACTCCGGACGTCGAATCGCTCGCCCGTCTCCTTCAACGCCGCGACGCGCTGCTCCTGCTGGACAACTTCGAGCACGTGATTGAGGGCGCTCCCGACATTGCGCGGCTGCTTGCTGCGGTTCCCGGCGTGCGTGTCCTTGCAACGAGTCGTAGGCCTCTGCGAATCCGCGCCGAATGGCGCTACGAGCTCGGCCCACTCAACGCGAACGATGCGGTTCGGCTGTTCGTCGAGCGTGTGCGCGCGATCCGCCGAGGCTTTGAGGCGACCGAGACGGTCGTGGAGCTCTGTCGACGCTTGGACGCCCTGCCCCTATCGATCGAGCTCGCGGCCGCTCGCGCTGACCGCATCACGCCGGAGGTGATGCTGGCGACACTCGACCAGCGCTTCGAGCTTCTGGCCGACGGTGCCGGTGACCTCCCTGAGCGCCAGCGCACGCTTCTGGCCACCTTGGACTGGAGCTCCGCCCTGCTCGACGCGGCGTCGAGGGAGTTGCTTACACGGCTCGGCGTCTTCGCCGGCAGCTGTGACATTGACGCCGCCGCAAGCGTCTGCGGAGCGACCCGCAACGCGATCCACGCGCTGCTCGACGCGGCACTGGTGCGGCTGCAAGACGAACGGCTGCAGATGCTGGAGACGATCCGCGAGTACGCCCTCGACGCGCTGCGAGCGTCCGGCAGCGAGCGGCGCGTTCGACGCGCGCATGCGCTGCACTACGCTGAACTCCTCGAGGGCGCGCGGTCCAACCTCGGGGACGCCGGCACGCTCGCGCGGGTCGCCGCCGAGGACGACAACGTTCGTGTCGCGCTTCGCTGGACCCACGGGACGGACGAGCTCGACCTCCATCTGCGCCTTGCCGCGGCGATCGCACCGTTCTGGTCGGTGCGCGGGCAGTTGCACGAGGCGGACGCGTGGCTGAGGCCCGCGGTCGCGGCAGCAGCGCCAGCTGCGCCGGCTCTACGCGGAGCCGTCTACGGAGCAGCTGCGTCCGTCGCTGGGCGTCTCGGCGACGTCACGACGGCGACTTCTCTTGCAACAGAAGCATGGCAGCTCCTTGGCATATGCGGCGACCAGCGAGCGGCCGCCGCTGCGCTCTTCCCCGCGATGATGGCGGCCGCGCGGGCGGGTGATTCGTCCCGTCGCGACGAGTTGCTCGAACAGCTCGATGCGGTCACGAGTGCGCTGGACGATCCGGTGCTTCGCGCAGGGGCGCTCCGCGCGTTCGGGGCGACGGTTGCGCGCGCCGGCGACCACGACCGCGGGCGCACGATGGTGGAAGAGTCGCTCGCAATTTCACGCGCTGCCGGTCTCGAACTGGACGTAGGGCAGGCGCTCTGCCACCTGGGCGTCGTCGCGCTGCAGTCCGGTCGCGTGGAGGAGGCGCGCGAGCCCCTCGAGCAGAGCCTTGTCATTGCTCACAGACTCCTGTATCGCGAAGCAGCGGCTTACTCGATCTCGGGGCTCGCGGCGCTTGCGCTAGCCGAGGACGATTTGCCTCGCGCGACATCTCTTCTCGCTGCAGCCGATGCCCTCTTCGATGAGATCGGCACGACGCGGTTGCCGTTCATGAGCGATCTCGACGCCCGCACGCGGGCCGCCGTGATCAGGTCCGTTGGGTCGGAGGCGCTTGCGCGGGCGCGCTCCGACGCGAGGGACGCCGCGTTCGACAAAGTAGTTGCATTGGCGCTGGAGGTCGCTACGCCGGTGGCGCATTCGTAGCTGCGGGTTTGCCGTTTCCCTCGTTGCTACCTGGCATTTCCTCGACCTCGCGACGCTTTGCGCGACCGTAGACGGAGAGGGGAACCGATGCGTCGCTTTCTGCTTGTCGCTGCCCTGGCGGTGCCGCTGTCCCCGGCATCGAACGCCGCTACGACGCAGCCCACGCGTGTCAATGCGTTGCAGCCGCCTCCGGTCATCGTGCGCAGCCGGAGCGACGCCGTCGCGCCCGGTTACCTGTTCGTTGCGCCGAAGAGCTTCGGCGCGTCGGCGCTCGGCATCCTCGACGGGCGCGGCAGATTCGTTTGGGTCGACGCGATTCCGAACGGGGAGCAGGCCACTGATTTTCGCGTGCAGAGCTATCGCGGCCAACCCGTGCTGACGTGGTGGCAGGGAAAGGGCTTCGGCGGCCTCACCAGCGGCGCCGACTACATCATGGACAGCTCATATCGCGTCATCGCGACGCTGCATCCCGACAGCGGGCTCGATCTCGACGGGCACGAGTTCCGGCTGACGCCGGAGGGAACGGCGCTGACGCTCTCGTATCACGTCGTTCCCTACGACCTCTCGTCGGTGGGTGGTCCAAGGGACGCCCAGGTGACTGAGGGAGTGATCGAGGAGCTTGCCGTGCCGAGCGGGCATGTGCTGTGGCAGTGGCACAGTCTCGATCATGTGCCGGTCGTCGACAGCTACTTCCCCGTCGAGTCTCCCTACGACTACTTCCATGTGAACTCGATCAGCTACGACACGGACGGCAACTTGCTCTTGTCGGCGCGGGGAACGTCGACCGTCTACAAGATCGACCGCCGCAACGGGGTCGTCATCTGGCGTCTCGGCGGCAAGCGGAGCGACTTCGTCTTCGGCCCCGGAGCTCGCTTCACCGGGCAGCACGATGCGATTGCCGCCGCGCCGGACGTAATCCGTCTCTTCGACAACGGCACCGACGGCGCCACCCAGACGGAACCGCAGTCACGCGTGATTTGGATCAATCTCGATGAAGCGCGACGGATAGCGACGTTGGCGAGGCAGCTCACGCACCCGAAGGTCGTGCTCTCTCAGTCGCAGGGCAACGCCGAGACGCTGGCGAACGGCGACACCTTGGTCGGCTGGGGCAGTGCCGGGGAAGTCTCCGAGTTCGATCCACAGGGGAAGCTGCTGTTCGACGCGCAGCTCGTCGGGCGCGACACCTATCGCGCGTACCGGCTCGAATGGTCGGGCAAGCCCGACGTGCCGCCCCTCGCCACCGCGCGCCGCAGCCGGAGACGCGCACTCGTGGTGCACGCGATTTGGAACGGCGCGACCGGCGTGGCGCACTGGAAAATCCTCACTGGCGGAACCGCTGCAAAGCTGGTCGCAGTGCGAACCGTGCCCTGGAATGGCTTCGATACGACGGCCAAGCTCACGAGCCGAGCGCGCTACGCCAAGGTCGTGGCACTCGACAGCAGCGGCACAGCCATCGGCGAGTCTCCCATCGTCCTAGTTAGGTGACGACAGCTCTCGAGCGGGAGCGACGGGACTCGAACCCGCGACCTCCGGCGTAACAGGTGTGACAAAAGCGTTTCAACGCGTTTCATCTAACCGCAGACGCCACGTAGCGGTGCGGGTTTGAGCAGGTTTTCGAACCTGGCGCCGACACGCGTTTCTCATCCGGTTTCACCCCGTCGTTTCCATAGCGTTCCATGCTGACCGCCGAACTTGCGCGCGAGGTGGTCGGAAGTTCGCGGACCAGGGTCAACGATGCTATTGGCCGCTCGAGGCGATGCGGCCAATCAGGCCTGTCCTTGTAATCGCGGCGGAGATGCGAAAGGGTGGCAGAAGGGGTTCTACTGCGGAAGGCAGGGTCTATGAAGAAGTTGCTGATGCTCGGCGCGGCTGTGGCTGCGCTCGCGTTACCCGCCGGTGTCTCGGCGTCGACGATCACGCAGGTCATGCGCGGACTGGACAATGCGAAGGGGCTCGCATTTGGACCCGAGGGTGCGCTGTACGTCGCCGAGGCCGGGCGCGGCGGCCCGGCTTCCGGGCTTTGCTGGACGAGCCCGCGACCGGATCTCGGATTCCGTTGCTACGGCGCGACAGGCGCGATCTCGCGCTACTGGCACGGGACGCAGGAACGGATCGTCACCGGTCTGCCGTCGCTGGAGAATCCGGCCTTCGCCGGGGCGGCCGCAGGGCCTCAGCACATCTCGTTCCAGGGACGCGGGGGCATGTACGTGACCATCGGCTTCGGGGGCGACCCGAGCTCGCGCGATGCGTTCTTCCCCCGGCTCGGCTTCTCGCAGTTGCTGACGATCACGCCCTCGGGTGTGGTGCATTCGGTCGTCGACATCGGCGCGTACGAGGCCGCGAACAACCCAGACGGCCTGCAGGTCGACACCAACGCCTACGCGGTGCTCGCGCTGCCGGGGCATCAGCTTGTGACGGATGCCGGAGGCAATTCGCTCCTCGACGTTCGCGCCGACGGCTCGGTCTCGACGGTGACGACGTTCCCGAAGGTGATCGGCGGGTTCGGTCCGACCGACGCGGTTCCGACGCAAGTGGTGCTCGGCCCTGACGACGCGTACTACGTCTCGAACCTGAGCGGCGTGCCGTTCACTCCCGGCAGCGCACGCGTGTGGCGCGTCTTGCCCGACGGCTCGAAGACCATATACGCAGACGGTCTGACGCAGGTCACCGATCTCGCATTCGGCGCCGACGGATCGCTCTACGTGCTCCAGCACGCGACGACGCCGTTCTTTGGCGGGCCGGGGTCGATCGTCCGCATAGCGCCGAGCGGCACGCGGACGATCGTTGACACGCAGGGACGGCTGAGCCACCCGGCGGGTCTCGTGGTCGGGCCTGACGGTTCGCTCTACGTCGCCAATTACAGCACCGCGCCTGACGTCGGCGAGGTGCTGAAGATCGTGCCGTAGAAAACGATCGGGCGAGGGTGGCTGCGCCGGCGCCGCGCGCACCACCCTCGTCCCGGCTTGGAGTGGCGCTGCGGGGACAAACGTTGCAGCATCGACCGTGTGCCTCAATCGTTCGTTGTCTAGCTTGACTTACCCCTTCAGGCGAGCGAAACGTCTGGAGGAGGCAAGGTGCCCGCTCGCTCCGGCGACCTCGCTGACTGCTGGCTTCGCGTGCCGCACGCGCGGACGCTTGACGTGGTGCGCAACGCGCGTGCCTCTGATGAGTGTGTCAGGGAAGCCTGACGAGTACGCCTGCATGGGAGGCGTTTCCACAATCGTTTCCTGATCGCCTTTGTGTCGCCTGATTCGACAACGGTTAACCATCGGAAGACCGCCGTTTGCGCGCAGTTGGTAGACGGGAGCGACGGGACTCGAACCCGCGGATTACCCGCGCGATCCGCAAGCCGCCGGACCCATCAAGGTTTCGAGTCGTGCGGCGCACTCGTTCTTAGGCGACGACATCGAGCTCTAAGGTGCGGTCGAGGAAGGCAGCGAACCTTTCGGCCTCATCGGCCAGGGCCTTCCGGACCATTGCGCTGAGCTTCGTCAACAACTCGACTTCGACGCGAACGCGCCCCGCGCGCAGATCGTGCGACCAGACGCCGACAGCCCGTCCGTCGACGAGGACGACCGGCGTCACTCGACCCTGCGGCCGGAACACTCGCAGGAGCCATGCCGTGGGGACGACTGCGTCACGCGGACGCGGGCCGATGAGGTACGGGTCGAAGGCGGGCAGTAGGTGAAGCCCTCGGGGCCGCCGCCGCGCCGTCAGCGCCTCGATGTCGCGCTCGAGCGCCCAGGCGGGACGGCCGTCGACGTCGACCTCCACGAGCTCGTCATGACTCGCCCGCAGCAGCTCCTTCGCGACACGCGAGTTCTCGAGCCACCGGTACAGGTCGTCGTAACTGGCCACGCCATACGCGCCGAGGAAGCGCCGCATGAACTCGCGCCGCGCCCAGTCGGGATCCATCACCGGGAGCTTTTGTCCTAGCCACCGGTCGGGGCGCGTGAACGTAATGTTGCGGCCGCGATTCGGCCCGAAGCACAGGTCGCCGAGGTGCGCGGACACCTTGAGCACTCCGCCCCAACTCTCGAGCGCCGGCTGCCGCACATCCGCTCCCGCGAGCTCGACGAGGCGATCGGCAAGCCATTCTCGGGTTCGTGGCCGTCCGTCGAGAGCGCGCGGGACGTTCTCGATGATCGCGTCGTATTGCTTGCGTGTCATACGGCGCTGGTTCAACCAGCCGTCGCTTGGACCTTCCGCTCGCGGACGCAGCACGGCGACGTACACAGGAAGGTCGTCCGCGGGCACCAAGTGCACCGTGTCGCGGATCGTCCACGTTCTGACGAGCGTCCTCTTCTCCTCGAGCGCGCGCTTCACGGTGCCGAGCGCGAGCCCCTCGACGCGTGCCCACAGAGCAACTTCCGGCGAAGACGCGGCCTGCGCGTGCAGTCCGCAAACCGCGCTCGCAACGGACAAAAGCTTCGCTTTCGGCGCTCGCTTCGTGAGGAAGTGCCGCTCGAGGCGGAACGCGAGCACCTGGTCCCACGCGAGCTTGATCAACGCCGGCGCACTCTAGTTCGAAGCGGGAGCGACGGGACTCGAACCCGCGCTTTACCCTCGCGATCCGCTTGATGAGAATGCGCGCATGCCCGCCTACACGGTGAACGACGACGCGGTCAGGCACGCGAAGCAGCTGATCGACGCGCGCCAGTACGTGCTCCGATCGCGCTGGCAGGCCGCGCAGCCGCGCGCGCGGGAGCAGAACGCGTTTCTGAAGACGCACTCCTGGCAGGAGTACGCCGTCTGGCATCTCGGCCTGGCTGAGGGCGCACCGGAGGAGACGAAGGCGCGCTACGCATTTGTCTTCGGCAACTTCCGCCGTCTCCACCGAATGGGGCTGATCGCCTGCCATTACCGAGCCGCGGAGTGGCGGCACAAGGAGATCGAGCTCACAGCACACGAGCTCCTGCAGTACCTCGACCGAAAAAGCGCCTGACCAAAGCGGCAGCTTGCGCGCCGCGGCGCCTTTTGCGCTTGGGTCGACCCTGTTAACACTCACCAGGGATGTCGTTCGAGCTGGTGGCGAGAGATGACGAGCTTCGCGCGGTCGCCGGATTCCTGGACGGCGCGCCCGGAGGGCCGGCGGCACTGGTGCTCGAGGGTGACGCTGGGATCGGAAAGTCGACGCTGTGGACGGCGGGAATCGAGATCGCCCGCGAGCGCCACATCTCGGTACTTTCGTGCCGGGCGGCCAAGGCCGAGCAGAGCCTTGCCTACGCGGGCCTCGCTGACCTGCTCGAGGCCGAGCTCGAGCGGATCCTGCCGGCGCTGCCCGCGCCGAGACGCCGCGCGCTCGAGGTGGCACTGCTACTGCAAGATTCCGGTGACGGAGTCGATCCGCGCGCCGTTGGGGTCGCTGCCCGGAACGCTCTCGAGCTGCTCGCCGCGGCGGGCCCCGTGCTAGTGGGGGTCGACGATGTCCAATGGCTGGACGCGTCGTCGGCCGCGGCACTCTCGTTTGCGCTGCGGCGAACCGGCGGCCGCGGCGTACTCCTCCTCCTCGCGCGTCGTCTCGGCGAGCGGCCCGAACGCCGGGAGCTCGAGCGAGCGGTAGGGCCGGATCGCGTCGAGCGGATCCGGCTGGAGCCACTGAGCCTCGGCGCGATGCAGCGGCTTCTGAAGATGCGAACCGGTGCACCGATGGTCCGACCAACGCTCGTTCGCATCCACGAGGCCTCCGGCGGCAATCCTTTCTATGCGCTGGAGATCGGCCGTTCGCTCGGAGCGGACGTTGATCCGACCCAACCACTACCAGTTCCGGAAACGCTCGAAGAACTCCTCGCCGGCCGCTTCGACGGTCTTCCAAAGGCAACGCGCAGGGCGCTGCTGTTCGTAGCGGCTTTCGGGCATCCATCGAAGAGGCTGCTGGCGAGCGTCGGCGTGGCGGACGACGTGCTCGAGCCGGGCATTACGGCCAATGTCGTCGAAACCACGGACGAAGCGATCACCTTCACGCACCCGTTGCTCGCGTCGGCGCTCTACCAGAGCCATAGCCCGACGGAGCGGCGACGCGCTCACGAGACGCTTGCCGGGGTCGATGCAGACCCCGTCGGCCGTGCGCGCCACCTCGCCCTCTCGGCCTCAGCGCCGGACGGTGAGATCGCCGCGGTCATCGAGGCCGCGTCGGCCACCGCTCTCGCTCGCGGGGCGCCGATGGTCGCTGCGGAGCTCGCGGAGCACGCTGTGCGCCTCACGCCGCCCGATGCGGAGGCTGATCTTCAGCGACGAAGGCTTGCTCTCCCGCGTGCGCAAGTTGTCGCAGGCGACGTACGTCGAGCTCGCACCCTTGCCCGAGATCTTGTCGCGGCCCTTCCCGCGGGTCAGGGTCGCGCCGAGGCGCTTGTCGTGCTGAGCCATGTGGAGGATGTCACCGGCGCCGGCTTCGAGCGTGCAATCGCCCTTCGTCGCGAAGCTCTTGGCGAGCCGGGGCTCTCCACGCGTCTTCAGGCCGAGCTACATCAATGGCTCGGCGACATGGTCCGAATGAGTGAAGGCTTGGCCGTCGCAGAGACGCATACGCGCACCGCTCTGCGGCTTGCCGAGAAGCTCGACGACGACGCGCTCCGTGCGGGATCGCTCTCAGTCCTCGCGGTTCTTCGGTTCAACGGCGGGAATCCTGGCGCGCTCACACTCGCGGAAGAGGCGCTCGAGCGCGCTGTCGCCGCTGGCGACGCGAGACAACGGAATAACGCAGCCTTAGGTGTTGCTCACATTCTGGTGTGGAGTCTGGAGCTCGAGAGAGCGCGAGCGTTGCTGGAGAGCCTCTACGAGGAACTGAGTCAGCACGACGAGCTGGGAAGCACTGCGGCACTGTGGTATCTGAGCCTCGCCGAGCTCTGGGCATCCCGTTTCACGGCTGCTGCGGACTATGCCGACCGGGTCGAACAGATCCACGAGCAGTATGCGATCGATGACGTTGATCCGACTGTGACGTTTCTCCTCCTGCTCGTGGCGGCGCATGCCGGCGACCTCGATCGTGCCCAGGAGCTTGCCGAGCGCATGCCTGGCCGGGGGATGTCGGGGTTCGTCAAGTTTTGGCGCGGCGAGACGGCTGAAGCGCTCGAGCATTTCGCCGCAGCCGACGGGCATGACGACGGGATCCGCGATCCGACGATGTCCTGGGCCTACGGCGAGCACGCCGAAGCGCTTGTGGAAGTCGGTCGGATCGATGAAGCGACGGAGTTGCTGAACCGATGGGAGGAAGCCGCAACCCGTCTCGGCCGAGCGTGGGCGCTGGCCCGCGTCGCGCGGGGCAGGGCGCTCGTGGCGGCGGCTCGTGGCGACGTTGTCGAGGCTCAGACGCTTCTCGAGCGCGTGGTTGACAAGTACGCCGAGGTAGAGGATCCATTCGGACGGGCACGGGCGCTGCTCGCGCTCGGCCTCGTCAGGCGACGCGCCCGGCAGAAGCGCGCGGCGCGTGACGCCATCGAGGCGGCGGTCGTCGCGTTCGAGGAGATGGGCGCAGCCGGCTGGGCGGCGAATGCGCGCGCCGAGCTCGGTCGGATCGGCGGCCGCACCCGTGAAGAGGGCCTCTCGCCGGCCGAACAGCGCGTCGCCGAGCTCGTGGCCGAGGGGCGAACGAACCGCGAGGTCGCCGCCGCGCTCGTTCTCGGCGAGCGCACCGTAGAGACGCACCTGACCCACATTTACGCCAAGCTCGGGGTGCGCTCGCGCACTGAGCTGGCGGTGACGCTGCGAAAGAACGGGGAGCGCGCAGGGCAAAACTAAGGGGTTCTCACGGTTTCAACGCGGCGCGCGCTGTCTAGCGTCGAATGCGTGCCGCGCTACCTCGTCGAAACGTTCCTCGCGCGCGGCGGCGCCGGAGAACGCGCCGCTCGAGAGCGGCGTGCCCGTGCCACGGCGGACGAGCTGACGCGAGCCGGTGTTCGCGTCCGCTTCGGCGGAACGATCCACGTTCCCGAGGACGAGATCTGCTTTGTCGTCTTCGATGCCGCATCGAGTGAGAAGGCCGCCCTGGCGGCGACGCGTGCCGGGCTCGACCCGTTCCGGATCGTCGAGGCAGTCACGTCACGAAAGGCTCCACAGAAGACACGAAAAGGGAGGCAGGAGTGAAGCGTTTCGCGATTGCCGGCGTGCTCGCGCCGGACAGAGACCCTGGGGTCAGGGAGAGGGCCGCAATGAAAACTGCACGACTTGGTCTCGCTGCTGTCGCGGCGCTGCTGGCGCTTGCGCTGCCGAGCGTCGCGCAGGCCAACGAAGTCACGAAGTGGAACGAGATCGCGGTCAACACGGTGCTCTTGCAGCCGCCGATCGCTTCGCAGCCGCCGGCGGCAGCTGTGTTCATGGCGACGGTGCAGGGCGCCGTATACGGCGCCGCGAATGCGGTCGACCGGCACGGCAAGCCGTATCTCGTTCAGCGGAGCTTCCCGAAGGCGTCGCTCGAAGCTGCTGTGGCGACCGCGGCGTTCCGCGTCATCGACGGGACGTTTTCGGCGCAGCACGCCACGCTGCAGGCGGCATACGACAGTTCGCTGGCAGCAATTCCCGACGGAAGCAGCAAGGACCAGGGCATCGAGGTCGGCACGATGGCCGCCGACGCGATGCTCGCCGGGGGCCACTTCGATCCCGTGGCCATGCCGTGCGACTTCGGCTCCGGCCCGGGCGTGTTCCAGGTGCTTGCGGGGCAGGCCTGTGACCCGACTCAGTGGGTCGCGCATGCCGTGCCGTTCCTCGTAGAGAGCGCGGACCAGTTCGACACTGCCGGCCCGTATCCGCTGACGAGCGCGGCGTACGCAAAGGACGTGAACGAGGTGGAGTCATACGGCGCGATCAACAGCGCGATCCGAACGCCGGAGCAGACGCACATCGCGGCGTTTTGGCAGAGCAATCCCGCTCCGGGCTACAACGCGCTCGGGCGGCGATTCGTCGATCAGCTTTCACTGAGCACGCGTGAGAGCGCTCTGCTGTTCGGGATGATCGACCTGACCGCGGCGGACGCGCTCATCACCACCTGGAACGACAAGTATGACTGGAAGTTCTGGCGGCCGATGGCCGCGATCAGGAACGCCGACACGGACGGCAATCCGGACACTGTGAAAGACGGCAGCTGGACTTCGCTCTTCGATCCGTCACTGCCGGCTTCGATCGGTGGAGGCGGTCCGGCGCTGATCACACCGCCGTTCCCTGATCACCCATCCGGTCATGCGTCGGTCACGAGCGCGACGATGAACGCGTTCCGCTCGTTCTTCGGCACGAATGACATGACGTTCTTCCTGACGAGCAGCCGGTTCCCCGGCGAGCAGCGCTTCTACAGCCACTTCTCGGATGTCACCGATCAGGTGGTCGAAGCGCGCATCTGGGGTGGGATCCACTTTAGGCACGCCGACGAGGCGGCTGCGAATATCGGCCGCGAGGTCGAGGCCTACACGCACGAGCACCAGTTCGACTTCGTGGGCTAATCGATGACTTGGCGGGGGCGCCGTGTCACGCGCCCTCGCCGCTCAACAGAAACCCTCAGCAGCGACTCGGTTACGCCGAGGGAGGCGTCGTCGTTCACACTTCCAGTCGGATATGGAAGCGCGGGGTAAAGCACGGGAGCGACGGGACTCGAACCCGCGCGTTACCCCCATAATCCGTACTAGAAGGGCCTTCACGAGGCTGACGCGACTGGGACACACGGCGTCGGGCGGAGGGCTACTTCCTTGTGTCGGCAGTCTCCAGGCGCTGATCGAGAAAACTTGACCTGAGCCCCTCAGGGTGTTAGGCCACCCCCTCCAGGAACGGGTAGAGGAGGAGAGGAGGAGGAAATGCGCAGAACCGTTGTGACTGCGACGCTGGTGGCTTCGTGCCTCGTCGTTGCGGCGGTTGCGGCAGGCTCATCGGGCGGCGCACAGGCGACTTCGGCTTCGGCCGCCCTTTCGCCCGACATCGTGGGAACAGCGGCCGCGTTCGACAAGACGCCGCCGCTCAGCCAGATGAAGCCGGTGAAGCCGAGCGGTTTGCCCGAGCTCGACGAGGAAGGGGACGGCGCCGCTCTCGTGCAGACGCCGCACGAACCGGACGGCGCGCTCCAGACGGAGGCTCCGACGGGCGTGATGCCGGCACCGTCGATCACGTTCGAAGGCCCGAGCAACGAGGACAACTTCAGGATCTTCGGTGGTCGAGTGAACCCGCCGGACCCGAACGGCGACGTCGGGCCGCGGCACTTCGTGGCGATGACGAACCTGACGTTCGCCGTCTACTCGAAGCAGACGGGCCGGGCGCTGCTCGGGCCCATCGACACCGGCACCCTGTGGCAGGGCTTCCCGATCGAGGACTGCACGGAGCCGAGCGGCGATCCGATCGTTCTCTACGACGAGATCTCCGACCGCTGGATCCTGACGCAGTTCACGACCAGTGGGCTCGACATCAGGAACCTGCCGTTCTACAACTGCATCGCCGTCTCGCAGACGTCCGACCCGACCGGCGCGTACTTCCGCTACGCGTTCAAGACGGCAGGGAAGAACTTCCCGGACTATCCGAAGTACGGCCTCATGCCGGACAGCCTCTTCGTCACGACGCGTGAGTTCGAGCACAGCACCGCAGGAGGCAACGAGATCCTCGGCATCTACGCCATCAATCGGCGACAGCTGGTCGCGGGCAACCCGAACACACAGTTCGTTCGGTTCGACCTGAACCAGCCGGTGTACCACGTGGGCGACGGCATCTTGCCCGCCGATCTCGACGGTTCGCGGCTGCCGCCGGCCGGCAGCCCTGAGTATTTCGTCGGCTCGATGGACGATGACGCAGGCGACCATGCGCCCTTCGACGCACTGAACGTGTTCCAGGCCAACGTCGACTGGAGCAACCCGGCCGCTGCGACGTTCGCGTTCGAGAAGTCCGTGCCGATCGCCCCGTTCGACACGATCTTCCCGTGCGCGCCAACTGCACGTGACTGCCTGCCGCAGCCGGGCATCACGAACCCAGCCCAGTTCCTCGACATCCTGTCGTATCGACAGCGTCCGCTCTGGCGACTCCAGTACCGCAACTTCGGAACGTACGAGACGCTCGTCACGAACCAGTCGGTCGAAGCCAGGCCCGGGGTCGCCGGCATCCGCTGGTGGGAGCTGCGCAACCCGCGCAATGCCGTGCTTCACCAGGAGGGGACATGGGCGCCGAACGACGGCATCCACCGCTGGATGGGAAGCGTCGCCCTCGACAAGCAGGGCAACCTCGCCCTCGGCTACAGCGTGGTCAACGCAACGAACGTGTTCCCGGGCATCCGGTACGCGGGGCGGCTGAACGGTGATCCGCTCGGCCAGCTCACGCAGGCCGAGGCGGTGCTGCAGAACGGCTCCGGCGTGCAGACGACGACAAACTCGCGGTGGGGCGACTACACCTCGATGAGCGTCGACCCGAGGGACGGCTGCACGTTCTGGTACATGAACGAGTACTACGCGCGTTCGGGGACGGCGGCCGACCCGAGGCCGTGGCAGACGCGCATCGGCGCGTTCAAGTTCCCAAGCTGCACCTGAGAAACACGACGGCACGAGCCCGTTTGCGGGCTCGTGCCGTCACTCACTGTCTAGAGCGCAAGGACCATCTCGTATTGGCGAAGGCGGACCTCTGCCCCTGCTTCGCGAAGCGCTGTCACGACAGGCTGATCGGCTGGAAAGTTCAGCGCCGAGACGGTGCCGCGCGAGCGTAATGCGGCGGCGAGCGCTCCAAGGCCCGCGGCGTCGCCCGCCGCCTGGAGCAGGCTGACGCGGTCACCTTCCTGGCTGAAGACCGCCGCAGCCCCGTCGACGATGATGGCCCGTGGAGTCGACCCACGACGGGCCAGATTGGCGACCGTCTCGTCGGCACGTTGCCACGGTTCGGGTCCGCTTCGAGTCGCGGCGACGACTCTCAGCCCATCTTCGAGATCGGTCTCGCGTGCTTTCGAGTGTTCGGTCGCGGCGGCGAGAGAGAGCACCTCGAGCTCGCGCGTTCGCGCGAAGCCCAGCTTCTCGTAGAGCGCGATGGCCGGCACGTTCTCGACGATCACCTCGAGCACCATCTCGCGAGCGCCCGCTTCGCGAGCTCGGTCGAGCAACATGCGGACAAGAGACTCGCCGACACCTGAGCCCCGGTGCTCCGGCACGACTCCGATTCCACCCAGCCAGGTTCTCTCTCCGCGTCGACCGAGATTCGCGAGTCCCACCGGGCGCTGGCGTTCGATTGCGACCAGTGACCTGCTGAGATCAAGATCGAACACCTCCACCATGTACTCCAGTTGGGTCTCATCGACGGCGAACGGGATGAAGTAGCCGTGATACGACGCAGTGAAGATGGAGGCCAGCTCCGCGAGGAAGAACTCCGTCGACCGGCGGAACTCGACTGTCATGGTGCGACTCTGCCCGAAAGAGTGAAGAGCCGGAGCGACGGGACTCGAACCTGCGCTGAACCCCGTGATCCGCCTAAGAAGCGAGCGCTCGGGTTGAGTACCTCGCGGTTTCGGGCGTACTGTTCGCGGCAGCGATGGGGCGGGCCATCGATGAGCTGGAACGTGGACGAAATTCGTATGCCGCGTCGGCGTGGCTGGATGCATACGAATCGCTGTCGCGCGCGGATCGCCTCGAGGCACTAGGGGCCGACGATCTCGAGTTGCTCGCGTCGGGGCGCAAGTGAAGCGGGTCTCTGCTGCCCGTCGCTACCACGTGCCGGTCGAGGACGCGTTCGCGTTCATCACGAACACCGAAAATTGGTCCAAATTCTGGCCCGGGTACGTGCGCCTCGACCACGGGTCACGCTGGGGCGCGAGCGGTGACGAAGCGCGGCTCGTTGTGCGGCTGTTCGGCCGCACGCGTGAGCTCAAGATGAGGATCAGCACGTTCGAGCCGAACCGGCTCGTGGCCTACACAAGTACGCAGCCTGGCCTGCCTGACGCGTACCACGAGCGCCACTTCGAGGCCGATCGCCACGGATTCGTCTACCGCCTCGTCGTCGAGTACGAGCCCCGCCCCGGGATCGCCCTGGTTTTCGACACCGTGCTGCTCCCGCGCGCGATCCGGCGGGCGTTCGAACTGACCTTCAAGGCTCTAGAGCAGCAGCTTTCTAGCGGGAGCGACGGGACTCGAACCCGCGACCTCCGGCGTGACAGGCCGCGCAAGCGGAAACAACCCGGGGCGACGATCGACCCGCGATCCCGCTTGCAGACACAGTTTGCGTCGCACTTCGGTGCCCCCGGCCCGCATCGCTCCAAGAAGCGGTTCGGGGCGTTTGGGGCACAAATGGGGCACGCCGTTCACCACCTAGGCACTGCCGCCGACAGCGGCGACTCCGCCAGGGGAACGAGGCCGCAGCTGACGGGCTGCCCGGCGTCGGCCCGGTCACTACGGAGTAGCGGTAATACCCGAAAGTCCCGAGCCGAGAGAAGGCTCGCCCAAGGCGGGCGATCTCCCGCGTGGTCGGGGTCGGTGGGCCGGTCGGGATTCCTTTAACGGGTTCATGATCCTTTAGGGCGGCTTGATCGTTTCGTAACGAGCTGGTCGTAGGCTCGTCCGATGGTTCGGGGCCGCGCTCTGGTGTGTGTCTGTCTCGGTTTGCTAGTTGTCGTGCCTTCGGCGTCGGGTGGATCTACCGGCGCGGCAGCGCCGGTCGCACGGATCGGCATGAACTACTTCGACGGCTGGTCCGACCTGTTGTCCAACCACCACTTCGATGGGCTCGTCCGGGCGGGAGTGAACGGTGCCTTCCGCGGCCGCCAGCCACTGTCAGGGTGGCGTGACAATACGCTGGCTGCGATGCGCGCATCGCTTAATTGGGCGCACCAGGACGGCGTCGACTTCTTCTTTTTCGACTGGTACTACCGCCCCGCATCCGCGGACGGCGGCGCGACGCTTAACACCGCGCTCGGGAACTACATGAAATTGCCCGCCCACGACGGTGTGGGTGCAGCGCTGATGTACGTCAACGTTGACCCGTTCGTCGTGCCGGCATCCGACTGGCAATCCACCGTCGAGCGGTGGGTGACGGAGGATTTCGCGAACCCCGACTACGCACGGGTGGACGGCAAGCCACTCCTCGTGATCATGGATTCCTTCCGCTTCACCGAGCAGTGGGGCGGCAGCGCGGGCGTTAATGCCGCGCTGGACGTTCTTCGCCGAACGGCGATCGCGCACGGGCTTCCCGGCGTTTTCGTGGTAGGCAGCGTTTTTGTCGGCACCTGCGTCGATAGCGTCGGCTGGGACTACTTCGCGTCGATGATCAGAGGCGAGAGTTGGGACGCGCTGACGCAATACGCCTATCCCGCAGCCGCCTGCGTGCGCGACGGTCCGCAGCCCTACAGCGACCTCGTCGCCGCCGGCGAATCAAGCTGGAATTGGTACGCGACCTCGTTCGACTCGCCGAACATCCCAACTGTGATGGTCGGCTGGGACCCGCGACCGTGGGACGAGCGACCCGCCGGCCACCTCTGGTGGTTCGAGAGCACGCCCGCCCAGTTCGGCGGCTTCGTCGGCGACGCGATCAGCTGGGCGAATGAGCATCCCGAACAGATGGTTGAACCTCCTCCAGCTCGACCGATCGTGCTTGTGACCTCCTGGAATGAGCTCGGCGAGGGAGAGGCGGTGATCCCGAATCGCGATAGCGGCTACGGCTACGGCCAGGCGCTCGCCGAAGCGGTCGGCCTCCCACGACCCGAACCAACTCGAAAGACGCTCTCGATCACCGCGGGTCGTGGCGGCATCGTCAAGGCCGTCCCCGCTGCCGCAAGCTGCCGCAGCCGCTGCCGAACGGCCATAGACGACGGCTGGCAAGTGATCCTCACGGCGATCCCGCGACACGGGTACATCTTCCGCGGCTGGAGCGGCGGCTGCCGGGGACCAGGCCGCTCGTGCTCCTTCATCATCGAGCACGACACCTCTGTGCGCGCCACCTTCAAGCGGTCGAAGTAAGCGAGGCTCGGTGATCTCGGAGAGTATGAGCCGATGGATCGGGGCGGTCTCCTGATCTGTTTCGACTAAGACAAAGATCCGATCATCCGATAGGAACCAGATCTCGAAACGCGCGTTCATCCGATGCTCGTTGGTGACGTTTAGGGCACTAGTGGGGCACGCGCCGGGCGTGCGTCACGGGCCTTGAAGATAGGAATCCTCGCGTATGCACCGGGAAGATGGAGCGGGAGCGACGGGACTCGAACCCGCGACCTCCGGCGTGACAGGCCGGCGTTCTAACCAACTGAACTACGCCCCCAAAGGGACGCCCAGTGTAGCGAGTACCCTGCGGAACCAATGACCAAGGTCGACCTGATCGCCCTCGGCTTCGTCGCGCTGACCGCGTTCATCGGCTGGAGGAAGGGCCTGGTCGCGAGCGCGCTGTCCGTCGCGGGCATCGTGTTCGGCGCCTGGCTCGGGTCGCGCGTCGCGCCCGCGCTCCTGCAGGGCGGCCGGACTTCGCCCTACACGCCTTTGGCGGCACTCGCGGGGGCGGCGGTCGGCGCGATCCTGTTCGAGACGCTCGGCACGCTGGCTGGGACTTCGCTGCGCGGGCGGATCAGCCGGCCTCGGCTGACGAGGATCGACGCCTACGGCGGCGTCGCGCTCGGAGCGTTTGCCGGGCTCACGATCGTCTGGGTGGTCGGCGCCGTCGCGCTCCTGCTGCCCGGGCAAGCGGACCTCCGGCACGGCGCGCAGAAGTCGGCTTTGCTCCGACGCCTGAACGAGGTCGTCTCGCCGGAGAACGTCCTCAACGCGCTCGCGCGGATCGATCCGTTCCCGGCGATCAGCGGCCCGGCCGCGCCGGTCACACCACCCGACCCGAGTCTCGCGCACTCGGCCGGAGTGCGCAGCGCCGCGCCGAGCGTGGTGCGCGTGCTCGGGACTGCCTGCGGCGTCGGCGTCGAAGGGACCGGGTGGACGGCACGCTCCGATCTGGTCGTCACCGCCGCGCACGTCGTCGCCGGTCAGGACGACACGGTCGTCGAGCTGCAGTCCGGGGCGCGCCTGCCCGCGCAGGCCGTCTCGTTCGACACGCGGAACGACGTCGCCGTCCTCCACGTCGACGGCCTCGGCCTCCGGCCGCTGCCGCTCGTCGCGCCGCGATCCGGCGCGGCCGTCGCCGTGCTCGGCTTTCCGGAGAACGGGCCGTTCAGCACGACGCCGGCGCGCGTCGGCCGCACTTCCGTCGTGCTCGCGGAGGACGCCTACGGGCGCGGTCCTGTTACACGCGCGATCACCTCGCTCGGCGGCCGCGTTCGCCATGGAGACTCGGGAGCCCCCGCCGTCGACGCGCACGGCGCGGTCGAGTCGACCGTGTTCGCCGCGCGGCTGCGCACCGTCGGCGGTTACGGCGTTCCCGACACCGTCGTGCGCGCCGCGCTCGGTTCGGTCCGCGGCCCGGTGTCGACGGGCGACTGCGCTCCCTAGACGAGCGTCGCGGCCCACCGTGCGAACGGCGAGCCAGGAAAGCGCTCGAGGAACTCGCGCACGAGGAGGGCCGATTCTTCGGCGCGGACGCGGGGCTCGACGGCCGGAAAGCGATACGGCGCGACGGATCCTGCGGCCGGATCCCAGACGTCGCCGATGCGCGTGCCGCCGTCCGTCGGCGACTCGAGCGCGTACACGACGCGCTCGGCGAACTGGAACATCGCGGCGGCCATGCAGAGGAGGCACGGCTCGAGCGTCGTCACGAGCGTGACGGCGCGGCGGTTCGCCTGCTGCAGCGCGACGAGCTCCGGATGCGCGAGCAGCCCGTCGCTCGCGCGCCAGTGAGAACGCGCGACGATCTCGCCGTCCGCGACCGCGACGGCGCCGATCGGCACTTCGCCCGCTTCGAGCCCGAGCGCGGCCTCTTCTAGCGCCGCGCCCATCAGCTCAGAGGAGCTCAAGAACGCGCAGCGGCCGGCGGAACGGCGCGACGAGGCAGACGCCGGCGGCGCGTTCACGGGCCGCAGCGATGATCTCGCGCGCGTGGGCGAAGCCGACGTCGGCGGCGTCCGAGCCGGCGTTCTGCAGATCCTCCTGCAACTTGTCTGGCACGACGATCCCCGGCAGCTCGTTGTGCAGCCGCAGCGCGAGGCGGTAGCTCGTCACGGGGAACGCCTCGATCAGCACCGGAATCGGCCACTTTCCGCCGAGACGTTCCGTGAACGCGTCGAAGCGCTCGATGTCGAAGACGATCTGTGTGATCGCGAACTTCGCGCCGGCCTCGACCTTCTGCTCGAAGCGCTCGAGCTCGAGGTCGAGATCGTCCGCCGTCGGATTGACCGCGACGCCGCCGAAGAACGACGTCGGCGCGTCGATCGGACGTCCGTTGAAGTCCTCGCCTCGGTTCAGGTTCGTCATCAGCTGCGTGAGCCCGATCGAGTCGATCTCGTAGACGCCGCGAGCGCCGGGATAGTCGCCGACCTCCGGCGGATCGCCGGTGCAGGCGAAGATGTTGCGGACGCCTTCGGCGTGGGCGCCGAGGAGCATCGACTCGAGGCCCATCACCGACCAGTCGCGGGTCGTCAGGTGCGGGATCGTCTCGATCCCGGCCTGCCGCTCGATCGCCGCCGACACCATCAGCGAGCTCATGCCGGCGCGGGCGGTCGCGTTGTCGTTGATGTCGACCCAGCCGACGAGACCGGACTCCTTCAGTGCGGCCGCGACCTCCACCAGCCCTGCGCTGTTGCCGCCGAGCGGCGGATCGAGCTGCACCGACACGACCCACTCGCCGTTCGCGAACGCACGGGACAGCCCCGTCTCGCGTTGCTCCTCGCCGAGCGCGACGACGAGCTCCGGCGACTCGAAGACGAGCGGCGCGCGCGGCTTGCGCTCCTGCTCGACGGCCGAGCGGATCGCCGAGATCTCCGCCGGCGTCGTCCCACAGCACCCGCCGATCACCATCGCGCCGAGGTCGCGCGCGTGCGCCGCAAACTCGGCGAAGTACTCGGGCGTCGCGTGCGGATAGATGACGCGGCCGCCCGCGAGGCTCGCGAGACCGACGTTCGGCAGGGCAGCCAGCGGCTTGCCGTTCTTACCCATGCGCTCCAGCGCGGCGAGCGCGGCAAGCAGGCCCGCGCCGTGGTTGGCGCCGAGCGCCGCGACGTCGAGGCCGCTCAGCCGCTCTGCGGCCTCGGTCGCGGTGATGCCCGCGAGCGTCTCGGCGCTCTCGTCGAACGTCAGCAGCGCGACGATCGGCAGGCTCGATACGCCACGCACCGCCTCGATCGCGTCGACCGCCTCGTCGAGGTCGTAGAACGTCTCCACCATGAACAGGTCGACGCCGCGGCCGTCGAGAACGGCTGCGACCTCGGCGAAGAGCTCGCGGCGAACCCGCGACACGGCCGGCTCGCCGAGCGGCCCGATCGAGCCGGCGATGAACACGTCGCGGCCGGTCACCTCCCGTGCCTCGCGCGCGAGCTTGACTCCGGCCGAGTTGATCGCCTCGAGCTGGTCTTCGAGGAAGTTGTGCGCGAGCTTGCGGCGGTTCGCGCCGAACGTGTTCGTCTCGATCAGCTCCGCGCCGGCATTGATGAAGCTGACGTGCAGGGACACGACCGCCTCGGGGGCGCGCAGATTGGCCTCTTCCGGACTGCGCAACCGCGGCACGGCGGCCGAGAGGAGCGCGCCCATCCCGCCGTCGCCGACGATCGCCGGACCGCTCTGCAGCCGTTCGAGAAAGCGATTTTGTGCGGGCACTTCGTCTCCTTCCGAACTCGCTCGACACATCCTTCGGGCGGGGCCCGACCGGGTTTGGCACCTTGCCGCGGGGCAGGTTGCCGAAGGCGTCACAGGGCCGGTTCCCTCGGCCTTCTCTTGATGCAGAGCGGGACGGAGCCCGCTTCCGAGACGGAGTATAGGCGCCGGATCTTGCGTGAAGTGGCGCAGTCAACCGAGAAAGGGTGATGGATGAAGTGGCCCCCGCTCGCGATAGTCAGAAGGCATAACCGAGCGGGCCCCGATGCGGCGGGGGCAACCTCGGAAAATCTCCTTCCAAGGAGACCCAAGAGGGGCCAGGCGGCGGCCCCTCTTGCGTTTTTCAGGGCTCAAGACGGAAGCGGCGGCTGCCGATCTCCGTCTTACTCCCAAGGCCAGGGACTGACGGCAATCACTCCTGCGGCCCTGTGAGCATGCGGCGCCCCACGAGGACTGGGGCGCCACCTCTTTCAGGTGTCGTGCACGACGCGGCCTTCCATGCCGCCGGCCACCGTGACCACCTGGCCCGTGACATGCCCGGAGATCACGGGCGAGGCGAGCGCGACGACCTGGGCGGCGACGTCCTCGGGCTGCGCGACCTTGCGGAGCGCCATCGTCCGAGAGATGCGCGCGACCTGGTCGTCCGAGACGTGGCCGCGCGTCATCGGCGACTCGGTCCAGCCGGGCGCGACGGCGTTCACGCGCACGCCCGGCGAACGCCGCACGACTTCGTTCTTGAGGCTCGGCAGCAGCCCGCCGAGGAGTGCGGCCTTCGCGGCCGCGTAGTCCGCGTGCCCCGCCTCGCCGAACAGTCCCGCCGTCGACCCGACGAGGACGAGCGCACCGTCGCCCTCGAGTTGGCGCAGAAAGCCGCGCGCGGTGAGGAACGTTGCGGTGAGGTTGGCGTCGAGTGTCGCGCGCCAGCGCTCGAGCGACAGCTCCCAGACCGGCACGTCCTCCGACGGCCAGACACCCGCGACGGCGGCGCAGGCGTCGAGCCTTCCCGCTTGGGAGAACATGCGGTCGGCCTCGTCCTGCTGCGTGAGGTCGGCGCCGACGACCTGCACGGCTCCCAGCGCCTCGGCTCGCTCGCGGCCGTGGTGGTAGTGCGCGACCACCTCGGCTCCCTCCGCCGCGAAGGCGCGCGCGCAAGCCCCGCCGATCCCTCCCGACGCGCCCGTCACGAGGACGCGCTTCCCTGCGAGGCCCGTGTTCATCTATGGGATTCTTCCCGTTCGGTGGAACGGGAGTGGATGACGTGGGAGGACGTCGGTGTCGCGGTCGAGGAGCTCGCCGCGCAGATCGAGGCCGCGCAGTTCACGCCCGATGCCGTGCTCGCGCTGGCACGCGGCGGGCTGCCGGCGGGCGGCGCGCTGGCATACGCGCTCGGCGTGAAGAACATGGCGACCCTGAACGTCGAGTTCTACACGGGCGTCGACGCTCGGCTGGAGGAACCGCTGATCCTCCCGCCGGTTCCCGACCTGACGTTGCTGCGCATGGAGCGCCTGCTCGTCGTCGACGACGTCGCCGACACCGGCCGCACGCTCGCGCTCGCGCGCGACTTCTGCGCCGAGCACGTCGGCGACGTGCGCACCGCAGTGCTGTACGAGAAGCCGCAGAGCGTCGTGCGCTCCGACTTCGTCTGGCGCCGCACGGACAGGTGGATCAACTTCCCCTGGAGCACGCCGGCGACGGTGACGGCCGAGTGAAGGTCTTCGTCGTCAGCGACATGGAGGGTGTCGCCGGCATCGTCAAGTGGCAGCAGACCGACGGCAAGGAGGAGAAGCGCTCATACCACGAGGGCCGCGAGCTGTACACGGAGGAGATCAACGCAGCCGTGCGGGGCGCGAAGGCAGCCGGCGCGACCGAGATCGTCGTGATGGACTGCCACGGGGCAGGCGAGGAGTGGACGTTCAACTCGCTCATCCCGGACAAGCTCGACCCGGATTGCGAGTTCGTCGTGCAGAACGACTGGACGGAGTACACGGAGTTCCTCGAGCAAGGGGTTGACGCCGCGCTCTTCGTCGGCATGCACGCCATGGCCGGTACGCCGGATGGAGTCATGTCCCATACGGTCTCGGGGCAGGCGTGGCGGAACCTGGAGTTCAACGGCCTCTCGGTGGGTGAGACCGGGATCAACGCGGCGCTGTGCGGGCACTGGGACTGCCCCGTCCTCCTGGTCACAGGTGATGTTGCCGTCTGCCGCGAGGCGAAGGCGCTGCTCGGAAGCGGCCTGACTACGGTCGCCGTGAAGAAGGGCCTGGGCCGGTTCAGCGCGCGGCAGTTCCCTCCGCTCCGGGCGCGGCAGATGATCGAGGATGGGACGCAGAAGGCGCTACAGGATCTCCGTGCGGTGCCGCCCTACGACCCGGGCAGGCCGTGCGAGATCAAGATCGAGTTCACCACGGTGGATCGCCTGGTCGAGTACCGGAACCGCAGGGGCACGGAGCAGGTGGACGACTTGACGCTGGTCTCGAGGGCCGACGACTGGTGGACGGCGTGGTCGCAGTTCTACTTCTGAGCTAGCCGCTCCCGCGGCGCGGCGTTCAGTCGCCGCCGCCGATCAGGTGGAAGACGAAGTCGAACTTCGTCCCCGCCGGGTTGTGGTAGTCGAGTGCCATCCAGCCGCGTGCGTTGCGGTACCTGCCGGTGCCGCCGGTGACCGCGAGCACGGTGTTCCCCGTGTCCGAGAACGGGCCCTCGACCGTGATCTGGCCACCCCCCAGGAAGGTGGTCCAGTTGCACTCCCACGTCTTGCCGACGGCGATTCGGACGCAGTAGCCCTGGTCGCTGCCGACCTTCTTTGCGTCGGCGCTGTCGAACACGTCGTTCGCGAAGGTGAGCACGTTTCCCGCAGCGTCGGCGTTCGAGCCGTTCGTGACCGCGTCGGTCGTTGCGTGCTCGATCACGTGGATCGAGCCAGGATCGCTCTTACCATTGTCTCTCGCCGTCGCATCCACAGCCGCGAAGACGAAGACGCCGGCGGCCACCGCCGCCGCTAGAACCAGCGCGCGCTTCATCCTGCCCTCCTTGATCGGTCGACTGGATGACGTTACCGCGTCGTCGGCACGATCTCGAGCTCGTCGAGCAGCGTGAAGAACGCCTTCGCGAACGGCGCGTCCTGCGTTCGCTTCCGCACGTCGTCCCAGTCGATCTGCTCGCGTAACGAGCGCGCGATCTCGAGCACACTCGAGTAGTCCGGCTGCTGCTCGTTCAGCGCGAGCAGCTTCTGCGCAAGCACGTCCTCGACCGCGGCGACCTTGAGGCGCGTCGCATGGACCTCGAGCTCGTCTGCGCGCTCGAAGGTCTCGTCGTCGATCGGCCCACCCTGCGGGCTGAAGATCAGGTCGATCAGGACGTCGCCGTCGTACGCCTTCAGGAGCCACCCCTCTGGCGGTTTCTCGGTGCGCATTCCCGCCTCCGCCAGCGCCTCCTGCGCGCGCTCAGCGTCCTCCGGGCGAACGAGGAAGTCCACGTCGTGCTCGGTCTTCGGCGCGCCGCGCGCCCAGCACGCGAGCCCGCCTCCGAGCACGAACGGGACGTCCGCCTCTTTGAGGACGCCCGCGGCCTTCTTCATCGACGCGAGCAGGCGCTCGAACTCCCGGTCGAGATCGGCCATCGACGCCGGTTTCCCTTCCTGCGTCGACGTGGAACATGGACGCGATGATCACGATCGCCGCAGCCGGTGACGTGCACGCGTCCGGGGCGACGCGTGCTCGGCTCGAGCAATCGTTCGCCGAGCTCGAGGAGCGCGTCGATCTCGTGCTGCTCGCGGGCGATCTGACGACCCTCGGTGAGCCCGAGCAGGCGCAGGTGCTCGCGGGCGCGTGCGCGGGCGTGCGCGTTCCCGTCTGCGCGGTGCTCGGCAACCACGACCTGCACAGCGGGCGCGGCGACGAGGTCGCGGATGTCTTGCGGGACGCGGGGGTGCACATGCTCGACCGGTCCTCGACGACGCTGGAGCTCGAGGACGGAGAGGTCGGGATCGTCGGGACGAAGGGCTTCATCGGCGGCTTCACCGGCTCGTCCCTGCCCGACTTCGGGGAGCCGCTGCTGCGGCGGGTCTACGCGGAGACGAGCGCAGAGGTCGACGCGATCCGCCAGGGCCTGCAAGCGGTCGCGCACTGTGCGATCCGCATCGTCCTGCTGCACTACGCGCCGACGTCGGACACGTTGCACGGGGAGCCGGAGGGCATCTGGACGTACCTCGGCTGCGAGCGCCTGGCGACGCCGATCGCGGAGTACCGCCCGGACGTGGTGTTGCACGGCCACGCCCACGGCGGGAGCTTCGAGGGCGCGATCGGCACGACCCCCGTCTACAACGTCGCCGTGCACGTGACCGGCCGCGACTTCTACATCTTCGACCTGGAAGGCCACGACGTCGAGGTCGAGACGCACGCGTAGGGACTGTCCCTAAGCCATGTCCGCAAGTACCCTCTTGCCGTGGCAAATGTCGCCCGGATCTCGATTGCGCCCGTGAAAGGGCTCGCGCTCGTCGAGCGCGACGAGGTCGTGCTCGAGCGCACCGGCGCGCTGGAGAACCGCCGCTTCCACGTCGTCGACGCCGGCGGACGCCGCTACAACCAGCTGCGCAACGGCGCGCTCGTGCAGATCCGGCAGGAGTACGACGGCGACCGCCTCGCGCTCCATTTCCCGGACGGGACGACCGCCGACGGGCGGGTCGCGCTCGGCGAGGAGATCACGACCGACTTCTACGGACGTCCGGTGACGGGCCGCATCGTCGAGGGGCCGTGGTCGCGGGCGCTCTCGCAGTGGGCCGGGCGCGAGCTGACGCTCGTGCAAGCCGAGCCCGGCGCCGCCGTCGACCGCGGCCGCGGCCACGTGTCGATGGTCTCGCGCGCCTCGCTCGAGGAGCTGGGCCGCCAGGCGGGGCACGAAGGCCCGGTCGACGGACGACGCTTCCGGATGCTGTTCGAGCTCGACGGCTGCGAGCCGCACGAGGAGGACACCTGGGTGAAAAGCCACGTCCGGATCGGTGAAGCGCTCGTGCGCATCCGCGGCGACGTCGGGCGCTGCGCGATCACCACCCAGAACCCCGACAGCGGCGTGCCCGACTTCGACACGTTGCGCACCCTCAAGGCATACCGGGCCGAGACCGCGAACGAAAAGGGCAAGAGGCACCTTCCGTTCGGTGTGTACGGCGAGGTGGTCGAGAGCGGGAAGGTCTCGCTCGGGGACGACGTCCACGCCGTCGAGCTGAGCCTCCTCGAGCGGACCGCGTAGGCTGCCCGGATGACTGCAGTCAGCAACTTCGTCGTCGACGAGGCAGACGTCGAACCGTCCCGCGAGGACGGAGACACGGCGAGCGAGCGCCTCACCTTCCAGACCGAGCACCTCGAGCAGCGCGTCGTGCGCTTCGCCCCCGGGCGCTCGCGCGAGCGCGCCGCAAGCGCGCGCCACGAGCTGCTCTACGTTCTCGCCGGCTCGGGCCAGCTCGAGGTCGACGGCGAACGTCAGCCGCTCGAGCCTGGCACAGGCGCCTTCGTCGCACCTGGGGAAGCCTGGTCGGTCGACAACCCCGGGCCGGAAGAGCTTCTCGTCGTCGCCGTCGGGGCCGTCGCCGACCTCGGGGTCGACGCAGCCCGCCGGAAGCAGACGATCCGCTTCGACGACCAGCCGGAGCACACCGCCTCCGTCGAGCGGACGTTCCGCTACCTGATCAACGAGGACGCCGGCTGCCTCGACGTCACCCAGTTCATCGGCATCGTCCAGCCGAGCAAGGCGCCGTTCCACAGCCATCCGTACGAGGAGCTCGGCTACATCGTCAGGGGCGAGGGCGTGGCCCACGTCGGGGGCGTCTCCGTGCCGCTCAGGCCCGGCTCCTGCTTCCATCTTCCGCCGGAAAAGGTGCACTGCATCGAGAACGTCGGCCCGGAGCCCATGCACATCCTCGGGGTGTTCCACCCTTCCGATTCGCCGGCAAATCGCGTATATCAGGACAACAAGTAGCCCCTCCTGGCGTCACACTTGAGGGGAAGGACTGGGCGTAATCATCAAGGAGGGGATTCAATGAGGAGAAGGGCAACCGCGATTGCGGCCGTGCTGGCGCTCGCCGCACTCGCAATCGTTGCCGCGGCGTCCGCCAAGGTCGATCGTGCGGCGGGGCCTTCGGCAACGGCGTCCGCCGACACGCAGCTGATTTCCTGCGGGAAGACCGTGACCATGGGCATGCTCGCCCCGATCACGGGCCCCGCGGCGTCGCTCGGCAAGCTGCAGACCGACTGGGCGAAGTTCTACGTCGCCGCGCACAACAAGGTGAAGAAGAACAAGCACAAGCTGCGCGTTCAGTACGGCGACACGGTGCTCGGCGGCCCCGGCGGCACGGCAGAAGCGGTCAAGGCCGCCCAGTCGCTGGGCTCGAACGTGCTCGGCACGGTCGGTCCCGCGGGCAGCAACGAGGTGCGGGCGACGACGGCGACGCTGAAGAACGCCGGTCTCGGGTTCGTCAGCGGGTCCGCGACGAACACCGAGCTGACGACGGACGGCACGCGGACGCGCTTCTTCTTCCGCACCGTTCCGCCCGATGCCGCGCAGGGGACGTCGGTCGCGAACTTCATCAACAAGAAGCTGAAGTTCAAGCGCGTCTACATCATCGACGACCAGGAGGCGTACAGCACCGGTCTTGCCGACACGGTGCAGCAGAAGCTCCGGGCCGCCGGCGTCACTGTCCAGCGTGACGGCGTCAGCCAGCAGCAGTCGGACTTCTCGTCGCTGATCGCGAAGATCCCGCGTGACACGCAGCTGGTGTACATCCCGTGGCAGCTGCCGCCGAAGGGCAAGGCGTTCGGCGAGCAGATGCGCTCCGCGGGCAAGAGCAACATCATCCTGATGGGCTCCGACGGCCTCTTCGACGACGCGTTCGCGTCGCTCGGCGGCGTCTATGCCTCGTCGTTCCCGACGAGCGGCACCCATCCGGTGGTGAAGGCCTTCAAGAAGGCGCACGGCGGCGATCCGGAGTTCTTCGGCGCGCCGAGCTACGTCGCGGCGCAGGTCGTCGGCGGCGCGATCGACCGTGCGTGCAAGGACGGCAAGGCCTCCCGCGCGGAGGTGCGCGCCCAGATCCGCAAGACCAGCCTGAAGAAGACGGTGCTCGGCCTGAACGTGAGCTTCAACGCTCAGGGCGACATCAAGGGTGGCCAGTTCGGCATCTGGAAGGCGAACTCCTCGGGCTCGTTCCTGCCCGTCGGCTAGCCGACGTACCATTCGTTTGACCATGCGGCCCATCCTCGTGGTGGGCCGCATGTCTTCTGTGCGAAGGTAGGCAGGCGGCCATGAACTGGAGCCTGTTCTGGGATCTGACGGTCAGCGGCGTGACGCTCGGCAGCGTCTACGCATTGGTCGCGCTGGGCTACTCGATGGTCTACGGGATCCTGAAGCTGCTGAACTTCGCGCACGGCGACGTCTACATGATCGGCGCGTTCATGGGCTGGTTCGCGCTGCACTGGCTCGGCGGCCCGGTCAATCCGAGTGCCGCGGCGTGGCTCGTGGTCGTGCTCATGTTCGCCTTCGCGATGGTGGCGTGCGGCGGTCTCGGCGTCGTGATCGAGCGCTTCGCCTACCGGCCGTTGCGGAATGCGCCGCGAATCGCACCGCTGATCAGCGCGCTCGGCGTGTCGTTCTTCCTGCAGAACAGCGCGCTCCTCCTGTTCGGCGCCAGCTTCCGCGACTACGACACGTTCCATCTGATCGGCGGGAAGACCTACAGCTACAAGGACATCTTCCTGTCGGTACCGCAGCTCCTCACCATCATCTCTGCGGTCGCGCTGATGATCGGGCTCACGCTGCTGGTAGCCCGCACGAAGATCGGCAAGGCGATGCGCGCGACGTCGTTCGACCGCGAGGCGGCATCGATGATGGGCATCGACGTCGACCGCGTGATCGCCTCGACGTTCTTCATCGGCTCGGCGCTCGCCGGCGCGGCGGGCGTCATGTTCGCCCTCGTCTTCGGCCAGATCTACCACTTCATGGGCTTCCTGGCCGGCCTGAAAGGCTTCACGGCGGCGGTCATCGGCGGTATCGGGAGCATTCCCGGCGCGATGCTCGGCGGCCTCCTCGTCGGGCTGGCCGAGTCGTACGCGACCGGGTACCTGCCGCAGGGCTCGACGTTCCAGAACCTCTACGTGTTCGCGCTGCTGATCGCAATCATCCTCGTGCGGCCGCAAGGTCTACTCGGCAAGGCCGACGTGAAGAAGGTTTGACGTGGCGGACGAGCTGACACCTCAGGTGCCGCCCGACCAGCCGCGGATCGGCGTCGACGAGTGGGTCGCGTCCGTCGAGGGCAGGCGCGAGCGCTATCGCGGCCCCGTCGGCTGGGCGCGCCGCGCGTGGGACACCGCGCCGCCGGCCGTGCGCCTGCTCGCGTTCCTGGTCCCCGCGGCGATCTTCCCGCTCGTGACGACGGAGGGGAACCTCTTCCGCTACGGGCTGATCACGCTCGTCTACGCGCTGCTCGGGCTCGGCCTCAACGTCACCGTCGGCTTCGCAGGCCTGCTCGATCTCGGGTACATCGCGTTCTTCGGCTTCGGTGCGTACACCTACGGGTTCGTCGCGTCGACGCACACCGGACGGCACTGGCAGGCGGAGTTCGCGATCCTGCTCGCGATCGCCGTCGCGGCGCTCGTCGGACTGATCGTCGGCTTCCCGTCGCGCCGCCTCGTCGGCGACTACCTCGCGATCGTCACGCTCTTCTTCGGCCAGGCGTTCGTCGTCTTCGTCAACAACGCGAACCGCATCGACTTTCCCTTCATCGGCCACACCGATCTGACGGGCGGCGCGAACGGGCTCGACAACATCGACCCGCTGAACGTCTTCGGCTGGGTCGTGAACACGACGAAGGAGTACTACTGGTTCACGCTCGGCGCGTTCACACTGGTGATGATCCTGCTGTACTTCGTCAGCGAGTCGCGCACCGGACGCGCCTGGAAGGCGCTGCGCGAGGATCCCCTCGCCGCCGAGGTGATGAGCATGCCGGTCAACCGGCTGAAGCTGATGGCGTTCGTCTTCGGCGCCGCGATCGCGGGCTTTGCGGGCGCGATCTACGGCTCGGTGCAGACGGGCGCGTTCCCGGGCGACTTCGACGTCGGCCTGCTGATCACGATCTACGCCATCGTCATCCTCGGCGGTGCGGGTAGCCTCGCCGGTGTGATCGTCGGCGCGCTGATCGTGAACGGCGTGCCCGAGCTGCTGCGCGATCCGAACCAGGCCGAGTGGGTCTTCTACACGACGCTCGTCCTGCTCGTGCTGGTGAAGGTGCGGCCCTGGCAGAAGCTGGTGGCGGTGGTCGGAGGCACCCTGGCGCTCGGGTTCGCGCTGGTGGCGATCGCGAACGCCTGGTTCCCACGCTGGACGGCGGGCCAGCCGGGCGAAGGCAAGCTGGCGCACTGGGTGAGCCACTGGATGCTGCTGCCGAGCCATCCGACGCAGATCGCGAACTGGGCGTATGCGCTGACGATCGCGCTGATCCTCGTGCTCACGCTGCTCCGGGGATGGGCGCGCACCATCGTGATGATCCCGACGATCTACGTCGCCGCGTTCGCGTGGGAGAACCTGCTCCTCGAGCAGACGGCCGGCGCGACTCGGTTCCTCCTGCTCGGCGCGCTGCTCGTCGTGCTGATGAACGCGCGGCCGCAGGGGCTGTTCGGCACGGCGAGGGTGGAGATCGTCTGATGGCCGAGCGGCACCTGCTCGAGCTGAGCGGCGTGGACAAGTCGTTCGGCGGCCTCGCCGTCCTTTCCGACCTCGACCTGCACGTCGACGAGGGCGAGATCGTCAGCGTGATCGGGCCGAACGGCGCGGGCAAGACGACGCTGTTCAACGTCATCACCGGCGTCTACGGCCCGGACGAGGGCGAGATCATGCTCGACGGCGAGAGCATCGTCGGACTCGAGCCCCACCAGGTCACGAACCGCGGCGTCGCGCGCACCTTCCAGACGCTCCGCCTGTTCCTGAACATGACCGTGCGCGAGAACGTGATGGCCGTGCAGTACGGCGAGACGAAGGCGACTGTGTTCGAGTCGATGTTCCGGCTCCCGCGCGCGCGACGCGAGGAGCGTGAGATCCGCCGCCGCGCCGAGGAAAAGCTCTCGTTCTTCGGGCAGCGGCTCGTCGGCTACCGCTGGGACCAGCCCGCGTACAGCCTGTCGTACGCCAACCGGCGCAGGCTGGAAATCGCGCGTGCGATGGCGACGGAGCCGCGCATCCTCCTGCTCGACGAGCCGGCCGCGGGGATGAACCCGTCGGAGACGCACGAGATCGCCGAGCTGATCGGGAAGCTGCGCGAGGAAGGGAAGTACACGATCCTCGTGATCGAGCACGACATGCATGTCGTCGAGGGCATCTCCGACCGGGTGGTCGCGCTCGACCACGGTGTGAAGATCGCAGAGGGCTCCTTCGACGACGTGGCCACGGATCCGCGCGTCGTCGAGGCGTACCTCGGGCTGCGCAGGGCGGAGACGAAGTGAGCACGAACGGCGCCCGACCGCTGCTGCGGCTGAACGGGATCGACACCTTCTACGGCCAGATCCACATTCTCGAGAACCTCAACCTCCAGGTCTGCGAAGGGGAGCTCGTGTCGCTGCTCGGCGGCAACGCGTCGGGGAAATCGACGACGCTCAAGACGATCCTCGGCATCGTGCAGCCGCGCAACGGCTCGGTCGAGTTTCGCGAGGAGGACGTCACCGGTCGCACGACGAGCTACCGCATCAAGCGCGGGATGGCCATCGTCCCGGAGAACAGGCGGCTCTTCGGGCCGATGACGGTGCTCGAGAACCTCGAGATGGGCGCGTACCTGAGCCGCGAGGGACGCGGCCGCAAGGAAGACTTCGAGCGTGTCTACACGCTGTTCCCGCTGCTGCACGAGCGGCGCAGCCAGCTCGCCGGAACGCTTTCCGGCGGCGAGCAGCAGATGGTCGCGATGGGACGCGCGCTCATGTCGCACCCGAAGCTCCTCCTGATGGACGAGCCGTCGATGGGCCTCGCGCCGATCCTCGTCGAGCGCAGCTTCGAGATCATCCAGCAGGTCCACGAGGCCGGCGTTGCGATGCTGATCGTCGAGCAGAATGCGAACATGGCGCTCTCGATCGCCGACCGCGGCTATGTGCTCTCGACCGGACGGCTCGTGCTCGAAGGGCCGGCGAGCGAGCTGCTCGAGCACGAGGATCTGAGAAAGGCCTACCTTGGCCGTTGAGGCCGCATCGCTGGCCGCGACCTGCCGGCACCGCTTCCCGATCTTCGAGCAGCGTGTGTACATCAACTCGTGCTCGCAGGGCGCGCTCTCGGATGCGGTGCGCGCCTCGTACGAGCAGTACCTTGCCGACTGGGACGAGTACGGCGCACCGTGGGAGTACTGGGTCGAGCGGCAGGAGGCAGCGCGCGCCGCGTTCGCCGGGCTCGTGAACGCCGCCCCCGACGAAGTCGCCGTCACGACGTCCCTCTCGGCCGGCGTCAGCGCGCTGGCGAGCGGACTGCGTTTCGCACGGCGCTCGAAGGTCGTGCTGACGGACTGGGAATTCCCGACGATCGGCCAGATCTGGCATGCCCAGGAGGCGCGCGGCGCGCGGGTCGTCCACGTGACACCCACGCTCGAGGAATTCGACCGCGTCGTCGACGACGACACACTGCTCGTCTCGATCACGCACGTCTGCTACCGGAACGGCGCGATGGTCGACGTGCCGAAGATCGTCGAGCTCGCGCACGAGCGCGGCGCGCTCGTCCTCCTCGATGCGTTCCAGTCGATCGGCTCATTGCCGGTGGACGTGAAGGAGCTGGGAGTCGACTTCCTCGGCGCGGGCGTCCTCAAGTACCTGCTCGGATCGGCGGGCCTCGGGTTCTTCTATTGCCGCCGCGACCTCGTCGAGCGGGTGTGGCCGACGCAGACCGGCTGGTTCGCCGACGAGAACATCTTCGCGATGGATCACACCGACTACTCGCCCGCACACACGGCCGCGCGCTTCCAATCCGGCACTCCGCCGGTGCCTGCGATCTACGCCGGCATCGCAGGGATCGAGCTGATGCAGGAGATCGGCATCGCCTCGACGCGCGCGCACGTGAACAAGCTGAACGAGCATCTCGTGGCGGGCGTGGACGAGCTGGGTGCGGCGGTCGCGACACCGCGCGAGCTGCACGGAGCTTTGATGTGCGTGAAGTCGACGGACTCGAGGGCGCTCGTCGCCGCGCTCGACGCGGAAGGCATCGTCACCTCCGAGCGTGACGGAAACCTTCGCGTCTCGGCGCACTGCTACAACACCGTCGAGGACGTCGACGCCGTCCTCGCGGCGCTTCGGAAGCATCGCCACCTGCTCGACTGAGCAACGAGGCGTTGCTCAGTCGTCGTCGCAGCGCTCGACGACGAGGCGCACCGTCGTCGCAGTGTGTCCGGGCGCCGGGATCTGCTCGCGCACGTACCAGTTGGAGCGCACGATGACGCCGAACGTCCCGCCGCCGATCTCCTTCCAGCCGAGCCCGCGCGCGTCGAGCCGCGCCTCGGCCACGTCGAGCCGTTCGTAACGGACGTTCGGGACGCGCGTCGGCCGTGACGATCCGCCGCAGCCGGCGAGCACTGCGACGAGTGCGATCACGAGTGCCGATCTCATCGCTCTCTGAGTAACACCGCGGCCGCCGTCGCGAACCGGGGCTAACCCTGAACCCGACCGGCGGCGCACCCCGTTCCGGTCGGCTCCGCCAGCGACTTAGCTGCGGCGCATGAACGAATTGCTGCTCATCCTCCTCGTGATCGGCGCCGTGTACTTCTCACGGCGCATCCAGGCGCTCGAGCACCGCGTCCGCAAGCTCGAGCCCGTAGCGGCACCGGCGCCGCAACCGAAACCGAGACCGGAGCCGCAGGCCGCTCCGGCGCCTGCGCCCGCCCCGGCTCCTTCGCCGGCTCCGGCTCCGGCGCAACGCCCGGTGGCACAGCAGCGCACGCCCGCGTTCGACTGGGGGCGCACGCTCGGCGCGGCCGACCTGCTGGGCGCCAAGGCGCTCGCCTTCGCGGGCGGCGTCGTCACGCTGCTCGGCGTCGTCTTCTTCTTCGTCCTGGCGGTCAACCGCGGCTGGATCGGCCCGGAATTGCGCGTGCTGTGCGGCGGGCTCGCGTCCGCGCTCGCGTTCGGCGGAGGGATGGGGGTGCAGCGCCGCTTCGGACGGACGTACTCCGGGCTCGCCGCCGTCGGCGCCGGCATCGCCGGCGCATACGCGACCCTGCTGGCGGCGGTCTCGCTGTACGAGCTGATCTCGAAGCCCGTCGCGCTCGTCGCCGCCGGCGCGATCGCGTCGGTCGGCGTCGCCGTGTCGCTCGCATGGTCGGAGGAGATCGTGGCCGGCTTCGGCCTCATCGGCGCGATGGTCGTGCCGGCCACACTCGTCTTCGAGGGCGGCTTGCAGCAGATCGGCACTGCGTTCGTCGCGATCGTGTTCGCCGCGGCGGCAGTCGTCGCCGTGCGCAAGCGTTGGTGGAAGCTCTTGCAGGCCGCTGCGCTCGTGAGCGGGCCGCAGGCCGTCGTGCAGATCGCACAGGCGGGCTCGCCGCACGCGGGCATCGTCGCCCTCGCGCTCGCGTTCTGGCTGCTCTACCTCGCCGCGGGGCTGGCGTTCCAGCTGAGACTGGGGACATCGCTCGCCTCCGCGCCGGCCTCATTCGTCACCGGCGGCACGGTCTTCGGCGGGGTCGCTGCGGCGCTGCTCTACGACGGCGCGGAAGCGGGCGTCGCCCTGCTCGCCGTCGCGGCGACCTACGTTGCGCTCGGAGCGATCCTCTTCGTGCGCGTCCGCGAGCTCGCACTCCTGCTCGCCGCGCTCGGTCTCGCGGCCGCGGCGGTCGGCGTGGCGCAGCTGCTCTCGGGCTCGAGCGTCACGTACGCGTGGGCGGCCGAGGCCGCGCTGCTCGCGTGGCTGACGGGTCGGGTGCGCGACAGCCGCTTCCAGCTTCCAGCGCTCGCGTACCTCGGACTCGCTCTCGGCCATGCACTCGCCTTCGAGGCGAGCCCGGTGAGCTTCTTCACCGACGTGCCTCATCCGGCCGAGGGCGCGCCGGCGCTCGTCGCCGTTGCGCTGGCCGCCCTCGTGTTCGCGCTCGTCCGGCGTTCGTGGGAGCGAGTCGCGCCGAAAGGCATCCTGCGCGTGCTCGAACCGGTGTTGGCGTGGGTCGATCGCCATGAGCGCGCCGTCGACGTCGCGGCCTACGCCGTCGCCGCCGCGGCGGCCGCATATGCGGCGTCGCTCTGCATCCTCGAGTTGTTCGGCTTCCACGACGGGCACGTCGTCGTCACGTGCGTCTGGGCCGCGGCCGGCCTCGCCGCCGCGGCGCGATGGCGCCTCGGCTTCGCCTGGCTGGCGGTCGTCGTCGCCAAGGCAACCGTGTTCGATGTGCTGACGCTGACACCTACGCGTTACGGCATCTCGCTCGCTGTCGTAGGCGGGAGCCTGCTGGCGGCCGGGCTGCTCACGGAAGCTCTCGTCTCGATCGCGCTGAGCCTGCCGCTCGTGCTCGCCGGCGCGCTCGTGCTCGTGCCGGGTCACGACGGCCTCGTCCTGGTCGGCGTCGGTGCGGCGTATGTCGCGCTCGCGGCTGCGACCTTCCGGCGGCGCGACCTCGCGACGCTGTTGTGGATCCTCGGCCTGACCGTCGCTGCGTACGGCGAGGCGCTCGTCCTCGACGGCGTTTGGCTCGTGCTCGCCTACACGGCGACCACCGCCGGGCTCGCGATGGTCGCGAAGACAGTGGGTGACCGCAGGCTGCAGGCTGCTTCGCTCGCCTACCTCGTCGTCGCAGCGCTGATCACGCTCGTGGCCGACACGCCGCCGTCGCACCTGGTCATGCCGATCGCGCATCCGGGAGACGGCCTGGCGAGCCTCGTTCTGCTCGCGGCCGCCGCGGGGACGCTCGCCTGGTCGCTCGACTGGAGCGAACGCTTCCGGGTCGCGGCGACGTGGGCCGCCGGAGCGCTCGGCGTCTACGGGGCGTCGCTTGCCCTCCTCGACGCGGCGCAGCGGCTCTCGCCCGAAGACGTGCACACGAACTTCCAGCGCGGCCAGACGATGGTGAGCGCCTTCTGGGGGATCCTCGCCTTGGCGTCGCTGTACGCCGGCCTTCGACAGCGGCGCCCGCTGCTTCGAGGCGGCGGCTTTGTGCTCTTCGCCGTCAGCCTCGGGAAGATCTTCCTGTTCGACCTGGCGAGCCTGAGCTCGGCCCAGCGCGCCTTGTCCTTCCTCGCCGTCGGCGCCGTGCTCCTGCTCGGCGGGTTCTTCTACCAGCGCATCAGCGCTCAGTTCGACGCCCAGCAGCACGGCCGGCCGTCCTGAAGCTGGATAGCATTCCTGGTATGGCGCGGACCGCGAAAAGCCCGCTCGAGCGGTTGCAAGAGCGGATCCGCACGGCCGACCGAGGCTGGTTCTTCGCGGCCATCGCGGACAAGGTCGCGGAGCGGCGGCAAGCCAAGGGCTTTTCGCAGCGCGAGCTGGCGGAGATCGTGGGCACCACCCAGTCCGCCATTGCCCGGCTCGAGCGCGGTGGCCGTCCGCCGCGCATCGACACGCTGCTGCGCATCGCGGACGCGCTCGACTGCGACCTCGTCGTCGACCTGAGGCCGCGCCGGAGCTGATGGAAGAAGAGGCAATGGTCGCGATGGAACGTCTCCTCGCTGTGACCGAGGCGAGCTACGAGCGCCGCGCGCAGCTCCAGCACGCTCTCGAGTCGCGGATCGTGATCGAGCAGGCGAAAGGGATCATCGCCGAGCGCTACGGGCTCGACGTCGATGAAGCCTTCGAGGCCATTCGCCGGGCGTCCCGCACGAACCGGATGAAGCTGCACGATCTCGCCGGACGAATCAGACCGGGGGAGCGGACGCCGCCCGAGCTCGCGGCCCTCCTCGACGTTTAGTCTGCACCCGATTGCGTAAAGCAGCGCGGGTGAGCGATCTCACGGTCGAACGCATCCAGCGAAACAACGCGGTCTTTCGAGAGGCCAACGAGCGCATCCACGAATCCGCCCAGACGTACGCGCACGACCTTGAGCACATCCCGTTTCTGTGCGAGTGTCCCGTCGAGGACTGTGTCGAGATCGTGCCCCTCACCGAGGATCAATACAACGCCGTCCGTGCCAACCCGACCCACTACATGACCGCCGTCGGACATGAGGTCTCGGAAGCGCCGGTCGGCACCGTCGTCTCGCGCAACGACGGCTATGTCGTCGTCGAGAAGTCGTGAACCGCGAAGAGCGGATCGGGATGAACGAGGCGGTCTTCCGCGACGTCAACGAGCGGATCGAAGACGTCGCTTCGGCGTTCAACATGACGATCGAACCGCTCGACCTCATCTGCGAATGCGGCGACGCAGCGTGCGTCGACCGCATCAGCCTGACGCGGGACGAGTACGAGAAGATCCGCGCCGACCCGCAACTCTTCGCCGTCGCGTCCGGCCACGTCGCTCCCGACGTGGAGGAGGTCGTCGAGACGCACTCGCGGTACGACGTCGTGCGCAAGTTCAAAGGCGTGCCGGCGGAGATCGCGCGAACGACCGACCCGCGCTCAGGGAACTAGCGCGAGCCGGCCTTCCGCGCGACGCGCGGCGGCACTGCCGAGTCGTCGAGCTGTGCCGCGACTTCCCGCGGCGTTTGCTCGGATGACACGACGCGCGCGGCAAGATCGCGAAGAGGGGTGCGATTCGACCGGGCGCTCCGCCGCAAAACATCGAATGCCTGATCCGGATCAAGGTTGAACCGCTCCGCCAGCTTTCCCTTCGCCTGCTCGATCACCACGCGCGTGTCGAGCGCTTCCTGCAGCTGCGCGCAGCGGCGCGCCAGGATCGTCGTCAGCTCGACGAGCCGGCGGATCGCCATCTCCGTCTCGTAGGGGGTCTTCGGCGGCAGGGAGAGGTGGATCAGGCTCTCGCCCGCGTCCGTGTAGCGCAGGCTTCTAGGCATCGCGTCGCTTGACGAGTTGCTGGACGGCCTCGGGTAGTGAGGCCTGGACCCGGACGGCCCGTTTGAGCCCTGTGATCTCGATTGCGCGGGTCACGCGCGGGTCGTCGGCGACCAGGACCATCTGGCCGCCTCTCGACCTCAGCGTCTTCGCGGTGTCCGCGAGTGCCTGCAGTGCCGCGGGATCCGTGAAGGACGCACCCGTCAGGTCGACGAGGAGCTGCCGGCCGCCGAGCTCGAGCACCTCGGCGAATGTCTCGCGGAGCCGCTCTGCGGTGTCCGCGTCGAGCTCGCCGTCGGCGGCGACGACGAAGCTGTCCGGGCCGAACCGCGAGACGCTGACGCGGGCGTCGAGGATGGGCACCAGGTCACGCTACGCCGCACGCGGTGAGCGTTCAGCCACTGCTTGGTGAGGCTTTCCTCACACGGCGACGAGCCTGTAGCCCACACCGCGCACGGTGACGAGCCGCTCGCCCCCGATCTTCCGGCGGAGGTTGACGATGTGCGCGTCCCCCGCGCGTTGGTCGCCGACGTAGGCGCTGTCCCACAAGTGCTGCATCAACTCGCGGCGCGAGAAGACGCGGCCCGGATGGCGGGCAAGGAGACTCAGCAGCTTCAGCTCGGAGGGCGTCAGCCGGATCGGCTCGCCGTCGATGGTCGCGGTGTGGCGGCCGAGGTCGAGGGCCAGCGAGCCGACGCGCAGCTCGGTGGGCTCGGCGAGGTCGAGCTCCCGCCGGCGCAGGATCGCGCGCACCCGGCTGATCAGCTCCGGCATCGAGAACGGCTTGACGACGTAGTCGTCCGCGCCCGCGTCGAGGCCGACGACGCGATCGACCTCGGCCGTGCGAGCGGTGAGCATGACGATGGGGATCGCGCTGTCCGCGCGCAAGCGCCGGCAGACCTCGATGCCCGAGACACCCGGGAGCATCAGGTCGAGCACGAGCACGTCATAGCCGTCGCGGCGTGCGGCGTCGAGCGCGCTCTCGCCGTCCTCGACGGTGTCGACGTCGAATCCCTCTCCTCGGAGAGCGTAGGCGACGGCATCCGCGATCGCCGCTTCGTCCTCGGCGATGAGGACACGTGCGCTCATTGCGGAAGCCCGCGCGGGATCTCGACCCGCGCCGAGCTGCCGTCGAGCAGCAGATTCGCGCCCATGACCTCGACCGACTGCTGTGCGATCGAGAGGCCGAGCCCGAAACCTCCTCCGTCGCGACCGGCCGCGGTGCGGAAGCGCCTCTGAAACCCCCGGAGGTTCGGACCTGCGGCCTGGGTATCGATCACATCGATCTCGACGATGTTCCCGGGTCGCTCACGAGCCTCGACGACGAGCTCCCCGCCGGATCCGTGGCGCGCCGCGTTCGCGACCAGGTTGACCAGCGCCTGGACGAGTAGGTCGGCGTCGGCGAAGACGGTCACGTCCTCGTCGCAACGCACGGTCACGTCCACCTCGATGAGGTCGACGAGCTCCCCGAGCAGCTGACGCAGAGTAAGGATCTCGAGGCGCGGCGGCTCCTCGCCGGATTGCGCGCGGGCGAGCACGAGCAGGGAGCGCGCGACACGCGTCAGCCGGCTGCACTCCGCGGCTATGTGGTTGATGAACCGCTCTCGCTCCTCCGGGACGTCCTTGGCGCCAGCCTGCAGCACGTGCGCCGCTCCCACGATCCCGGTCAGCGGCGTGAGCAGCTCGTGGGCGGCGTTGGCCACGAACTCCCGCTCGGCGCGCGCACGCCGCTCTCGCTCCGAGACGTCCTCGATCAGGATGGCGCCGATGTCCGTGCGCTGCGGCGTGATCCCGCTGAGGACGTAGACGCGGCCGTCGTCGAGCTCGACGCGCTCGTCGGGCGCGACTCCCGGACCGGTCAGGCGATCCGCATACCCGTTGAGCGAGAACCGGCGCCACGGCTCGGGCAGATCCCGGCCCCGCCGCAGCGGCTCCGGATGCAGGAGCCGGCGTGCGGCGGCGTTGACGAACGCCACCTGCTTCCGCTTCGTGTCGAACATGATCACGCCGATCGGGAGGCGCTCGAGGACGAGCGCGAGCTGTTCGAGCTCGCCAGTGTAGAAGGGCGCGACCGCCGTCAAGGCCTGCCTCCGTCGACGCCGTCGGCCTGCGTCAGCATGATCAGGCCGCGAGCTTCGCCGTCACCGGCGACGAGCGGCATCAGGCTGACCCGCGACGTGACGTGCCGGCCCCGGCGGTTGACCGCAGGGATCTCGAGATGAGTGCCGATGCCCGTCGCGAGCGTCTCGCGCATAGGCATTCGGAGGTCGTCGACCGGCAGGCCGATGTCGAGGTTGATCAGGTGCTTCCCGACCACCTCGTCCTGGCGGAGGCCCCAGAGGTCTCGCGCCCCCTCGTTCCAGGCGGTGATGACGAAGTCCTTGTCGACGACGATGACGCCTGCCTGCAGGCTGCTCAGGACGGCCTCGAGAAAGGCGTTCGCCGCGTTCAGCTCGAAGCTGCGCTCGTTCAGCTCGTCGTTCATCGTCTCGAGCTCCTCGTTCGTCGACTGCAGCTCTTCGTTCATCGTCTCGAGCTCTTCGTTCGTCGACTGCAGCTCCTCGTTCGTCGTCTCGAGCTCTTCGTTCGTCGACTGCAGCTCTTCGTTCGTCGTCTCGAGCTCCTCGACCGTCGATTGCAGCTCTTCGTACGCGGTCTCCATCTCGTGCTTCGAGTCTTCGAGTGCCTGCTGCAGCCGCCGGTATCTGGTGACCTCGGTGAACGTGATGCCCGCGCCGACGACCGCGCCCGTGACCGCGATCAGCGGCGCGATCTGCACGTCGACGTATCGCACCTCGTTGCCGCTTCTCCACTCGACGTCGCGCAGCGAGATGATGTGCCGCTCGGAGTACACCTGCTCGATGCGCGAGCGCAGCTCGATGGGCCGGAAGGAAACCTCGAGGTCCTTGAACGCGCGTCCGAGGTCGCGAGCGCTGAGCGCGAAGAGCGCGCGTGCCTGGAGGTTCGCGAGCACGAGGTTTTCCGCCCGGTCGACGACGAGTTGGGCAACTGGGACAGCGTCGAAGCCGGCATCACGGATCAGCGCGGCGGCTGCGAGCTGTGCCAGCTCCTCTTGCTCTTCGACGGTGACGGCGGCCCGTATTTGCAGCGGCGCGGTGCGCTGCGCCTTCTTGAAGATGCGGCGCTTGAGATCGACCGGTACGAAGAGGTCGCTGCGCGCTGCGAGGGCCTCCGACTTGCCGAGGAACAGGTAGCCGCCCTCGCGGAGCGAGAAGTTGAAGTTCGCGAGGATGCGGCGCTGGGTCTGAGAGTCGAAATACATCAGCGTGTTGCGCGAGAGCAAGAGCGCGATGCGTGAGATCGGCGGATCCTGAATCAGGTCGTGGCGGCCGAAGATGACTGCGCGCCTAAGGTCGGTTCGGAACGCGAAGTTGCCGTTCCTTTGCTCGAAATAGCGCTCGCGTAGATCGGCCGGCACCGGCTCGACCTGCTTGGCGGAGTACTCCGCGTGACGTCCGCTCGTGAGCGCGTCGTCGTCGATGTCCGTCGCGTAGATCTTCACCCGGCGCTTGAATTCGTCTTCGCCGAGCTCCTCGGCGAAGGCCATTGCCAGCGAGAACGCTTCTTCGCCGGTGGCGCAGCCCGTGGACCACATGCGGATGGTTCCTTCGAGGCCGTCGTTCAGCTCGAGGATCTGCGGCACGATCTCTGCCCGCAGGTAGTCCCACGCGATGTCGTCCCGGAAGAACGCGGTGACGTTGATGAGAATGGTGTTGAACAGCTCGACGAACTCGTCCGGGTTCTGCTCGAGGTACGCGCGGTAGGCAGGAAACGAGTCGACCCGTACCTCCTTCATGCGCTTCGAGATGCGCCGCCTCAGGCTGGGGCGCTTGTAACCGGTGAAGTCGAAGCCGCGCTCGTCGCGGATGAACGCGAGCAGTTCCTCGAACTGTGGGTCGCGGTCGGGCGTGCTCACGGCGCCTGCCGCGCAGGCTCGGTCAGCGGCGTCACGTTCGTCAGAGCCTCGCGGATCACGAGTGCCTGCTGCACCGCCGCGTCGGCCTGCGCCTCGAACCTCGCGGCGGAGCGCT
>Ga0075423_10000180_pt1 | contig 44080 bp, 36 predicted proteins | sample SoiMethybrSBSTD2_FD_80114 | JGI IMG/M metagenome (GOLD analysis project Ga0075423, IMG submission 80114) | Bulk soil microbial communities from a Populus tree surrounding site in Tennessee, USA - Soil MetaG P. TD hybrid SBSTD2 | ecosystem: Environmental > Terrestrial > Soil > Tree plantation... | reverse complement strand
TAGCCGACCCGCGCCGATCGGTCCGTACCGCGTAGCAATCATAACTACCTAGGACGGAATAGCTTTCGTCGTCCTCTGGGCGGTCCAGGCCACACCGGCAATCGGCAATCCGTAATCCGCAATCATTTTTCTCTTCACGCTGTAACCGCCCCAACCCACACATCGTAAATCCAAGTAAAGCGTAGTCAGATCAAAAAATGGGGGTGGTTCTCCGCCGTACGCGATTCGTGGTGGGCCGTTCTGCGAAAGGTGGGGTGGTCCTTCCAATCCGGCCCGCGCGCGCCTCGTCCCGAAGATCTGGGGAGGTCCTCATGGGATCGAAAGCACTCGTCGCGTCTCTCGCCCTCCTGGTCGCCGCCGCCTCGACGGCCCAGGCCCAGTCGCCCCAGCAGCCCACCGGCACGTGGACATCCCGACAGAGCGGGGGCAATTTCTACCTGGGCGCCGGCGCGAGCGACGGAACTTATTTCTACGTCATCGGCGGCATCCAGGACGGGTCCTATCCCACGAGCTACGCCCAACTCAGGCGGTTCGATCCCGTGAACAACAGCTGGTCCACGCTCGCCCAGCTGCCCTATCCGAACTATTACAACGGCGGAGCGTACAGCAACGGCCGTCTCTTCACCTTCGGCGGCTACTACCTCTACAACCAGAATGGAAGCTGGTACGGCGGCTATACCAACATGATCTCGGCCTACACGATCTCGACCGACTCGTGGACGACGCTCTCCGCGACGCTCGGGAGCGCGCGGTATCTCCTCTCGGCGGTGGCGACGCCGACGGCGCTGGGGGAGCGGATCTACATCACGGGCGGCGCGACGACGAACGCGAACGATGAATTCAACCCCTCCAACGACACGGTCACGGCGCGCACCGTGATCCCGGTCACGGCCTACTACCACACCATGGCCTCCGTGCCCTCCACGTACAAGGTCTACCTCGTCAACGGCTTCCTGAACGGCGCCCAGTCGGCCGCCTGCTACGAATACACGCCCCCGACGAGCGCCAGCAACGACAACGGCTCGTGGGCGGCGAAGACGCCGATCACGGTCGGCGGGGCGACGCAAGCCCGGTACGGCGCGCGCGCCTTCACCTTGAACGAACGGGTTTACGTGACGGGCGGATACTCGGGCGGCTACAGCCCGCAGACGTTCGAATACAACCCCGTGCTGGACGCCTGGACGATGCGGGCCAGCCTGAACAATGGGCGGTACCTGCACGCCGCGGCCGCCGTCAACGGCAAGGGGTACGTGTACGGCGGGTACACGAACTACACGTCGTGCGAGGAGTTCACGCCGCCCGACTTCGGCCTGCCTCCGAACGCGCCGACGGGAATCGCCCAGTCGGGGAGCCGGTCGGAGACGGCGATGCAATCGCAGGCCGACCCCGCGCAGTTCGACGGCTGGACCAACAGCAACATCACGTTCTCGGCCAACGTCACCGATCCCAACGCCGGCCAGCAGGTGCGCTTCCGCGTGCGGGTCAAGAACACGAATACCGCGACGTGGACCTACCTCGACAGCGGATTGCAGGCGCAGGGGCTGATCTCGATCGCCTGGCCGGTGGTCGGCGACGGCGCGTACGACTGGCAGTGGCGCGTCGAGGACTCGTACCTGAACTCCTATCCCAACGCCTTCGCCTCGGTGGCGGCCGGATGGGTCGACGCGTTCGACAACGCCAACTCGCCCGATTTCCGGAGCGACCAGAATCCGCCGGCCGATCCCATCGCGATCTTTCCGAGCAACGTCGACCTGGACGTGCACCATCCCGTGGGCGGCATGGCGACGCTCCAGTGGACGGAATCGACCGACAACGGCCCCGTGGCGGGAATCTCGTACGAGATCCAGGTCGCGCGCGACGGGGGATTCATCGACATCGAGGCCCAGCTCTTCTCCTCGGCGGGGACGAGCAATTACCCGGTCTACCTGACGGTATCGCGATACGAAAAATTCTGGAGGCTGAGGGCGCGCGACGTGGGCGGGAATTTCAGCGCGTGGAGCCCGCCGCTCACCTTCAGGGTCGTGTACGACGACCAGCTCGACCACGGCGCCGGCGATTCGAAGAAGAGTTGCGGCATGGCGACCGCGGTCGGAGCCCCGATGGGCGCCGCGGCCCTCTGCGGGCTCGGGCTCGCGCTCCTCGCCCTCGCGTTCCAGCGGAGGTCGCCGAAAATCTAGACCCCTCATCCCACTCGCCACCACCACCACCGGCCCGATGGGAACCCCCCAACCTTCCCGTCGGGCCGGATCCTTTTAAAGCAGGTCTTCTTGGGGTCTGCTGGCCCAGTCTCGAGTACCCAGATCCCAGACTCCAGATCCTGAAGCTTCGAGCGGCAAGAAGTATCAGGTTCGGCTCGAAGCTCGCCACTTCAGGATCTGGGATCTTGAATCTGGGAACTTACACCTTCTTGCTTCGAATTTGTTGGCATGATCAATCTAAGTACACTATAATCAAGTCAAATGCATATAGATGCCGATCGAGGGGAGAAGTACCTGACGGCGCGGGAGGCCGCGCGGTTGCTCGAGGTCAAGACGCCCACGCTCTACGCCTACGTGAGCCGCGGCGTGGTCCGGAGCTACCGGCGGGGCCTGAGCCGCCGGCGCCTCTATTTGCGGCGGGAAATCGAATCCCTGCGCGAATTGAGGCCGGCCCGGGCGACGGCCGCGCCGGCGCGGATTCCCTTCGCCGAGGAATGGATCGGGGAGAAGTAGCCATGCGATCCATCGACGACCCGGCGGAGCCCGACTACGCGCCCGACGCTTTTCCGCGCGAGGATTTCCCCCGGTACGTGTGGGGCGACCGGCCGGCCTCGATGCCCGCGGAAGCCTGGACGACCGAGACGACGCACCGCGACGGCCAGCAAGGGGGCGTCCCGCTGACGGTCGAGGCGGGCCTGCGCATCTACGACATCCTCTGCAAGTTCACGGGCCGCTCGGGCGCGATCCGCCAGGCGGAGTTCTTCGTCTACTCGGCGTCGGATCGGGCGCTCCTCGAGGGCGCGCTGGAGCGCTACCGGTCGGGCGCGCCGATCGAGCCCACGACGTGGATTCGGGCGAGCGCCAAGGACGCGGCGCTCATTCGAGAGCTCGGCGTCCGCGAGACGGGAATGCTCGCCTCGGCGTCGGACTACCACACGTTCCACAAGTTCAAGCCGCCGGGGCGCGCCGCCGCGGCGCGGGCGTACCTCGACGCGGTGAAGTCGGTGCTCGACGCGGGGATCCGGCCGCGGCTCCACCTCGAGGACGCGACGCGGGCTCCGCTCGAGTTCATCCTCGTGTTTGCCGAGCAGTCGATGGCGCTGGCGGAGCCGTACGGTCCGGCGATGAGGCCGCGGTTCCGCGTCTGCGACACGATGGGCGTGGGATTGCCGTGGGACGATGTCGCGGCCCCGAGGAGCGTCCCGAGGATTTTCCGCGAGCTGAGGCGGTTGGGGATCGTTCCGGCGGAGCTGGAATTCCATCCGCACAACGACACGTGGCTCGTGGTGGCGAACTGTCTCGCCGCCGTGCGCGAGGGGTGCGGGGCGATCAACGGCTGCTGCCTCGGGAAGGGAGAGCGGACCGGCAACGCGCCCCTGGAGGCGGTGCTGGTTCACCTGGTCGGGATGGGGTATTTCCAGGGGGAGCGGCCCGATTTCCGGGCGCTGAACGAGCTCGTCGCGCTGTACGACGAGATGGGCCACGCGATCCCGCCGAAATATCCGCTCTACGGGCGGGACGCGCACCGGACGCGGGCGGGGATCCACGCGGACGGGCTGAACAAATTCTGGTGGATGTACGCACCGTTCGACGCGCCGGCGCTGCTGGGGCGTCCGCTCGAGGTTTCGATCACGAAGGACTCGGGCCACGCGGGGCTGATCTTCCTGGTCCGGAGGCGGCTGGGGATCGAGCTGGGAAAGGGCGATCCCCGCCTCGCGGCGATCCAGGGGTGGGTGAACGACCAGTTCGACCGCGGCCGCCAGACGAGCATCGAGTGGGAGGAGCTGGAGCCCGTCGCGCGGCGGTGCCTGTCGGGAATGCTGCGTTAACGGGCGGCCCGGACGACCTCACCGGCAATCAGAAGCCAGACCTTGGAGGCCTCAGCGCCACCCCAGGGTTTCATCAGCGGACCTACAAGGAGCGTCTCATTGGCACGCAAGGGTGAATTCAGGTCGTACTGGACCGTTCGTATCTCCGGATCCTGGATGGTGCCATGGGGAGTCTCAACTTTCCCCATCAAGGGTGGCAAACGCCGCGGTTCAGCGAGGTCGATCCTGAGTTTGTCCAGGCAGATCTCTCGATTCTCCACAGAGGGGACAAGGGTCACCGTAGTTCCGATGTTGACGATGGTGCTCACGGGCTCGGGCTTGCCCTTGCCGTCCGCTCCGACGGCAATTCTCCACTGGCTCACGTAGCTGACCTGCTCCCCGACGAAAACATGGCCCGCCTGGCCCTCAAAGAGAGACAATCGGGGGATGGACGCCGGCTCGAAACCAGATTCATCCATCAGTCGGGTCGTAAGCTGGAGTACGTCTTCGCGTTTCAGTCGAGCCACGAGAGCATCGGACTTGGCCGACCGCAGGTCCTGTAATGAAATGATGATCCGGATCGACGCCGTGATGATGCTGCCATCCCCTTTGCGCACCCGGTCGAGGGTCTTGCGAATTCCGACATGGTCCCCGGCGCTCGCGCGGACGGCGAAGGTGCCATTCTGGAACACCCCATTTCTGGTACCGACATTCGATTGAATGAGTTCGGCCAAGATGGCGCCGTCCACGGCCGAACCCGGAGCGATCAGATCTCTGACGTCGTATATTTCCAGGCGAACCGCTGAAGGGTCATCTTGACTCGATGCCGCGACGGCGAGCCATGCCGCGGACAGCAATACGAGGCGATGCATCAAGATCCTCCTTGAAACTGGCCGCTCGCGGAGGGCGCCAGCAAGAGTCCCTCCTTGCTACGACATCTCAGCGCCATTTCTTGCATTGTCCGCGGGTTATTCACGGCTGGACTTGGTCGCACCGATAGGGGGAGGCTCTGATGCGTCGGCAGCATCTAATCAGGTGCATGGAGACATGCGACACTTTTCGGTATTGGATTTCCCTGAACGCCGACAGTCGGCTCCATGCCGGCCTGCGCCGTGGACTCTCCGTTCACCTCGCCGAATGCACCTCCTGCCGCGGGTTCGAGCGTCTCCTGGACCAAGGAAAGGCTCGACTGAAGGGCGACGGCGTGACCGATCCCGGGGAGGCGTTTACACGGGAAGTGTTGAAGGCGGCGAAGAGATCGCCCGCGATGAAACGATCCGCCTGGGTGGTTCCAGCATGGGCCGCCGCGGGCGTAATCGCCGTCGCCGCTCCGTTCTTTCTTATCCAACATCGACAGACAGGACCGGCACCAGAGGAAAGCGCCCGATCGATCCAAGACCGGGTTTGGCTTCTATTCTCACAATTCGCCAATGGACGACTCGAGACCTCGCACCAAGATCAGCTGGCGTTGCGCGAGGAGCTGGCGGAATCAGGACTTTCTCAGTCTCTCCCAGATTCCCTGATGGTTGCGGGTGTTTACCTTGATCGCCTCCGGCACATAGCCGATGCGGCAAGTCCCCTGGCGGACGAATTCACGCAGTTGCGCCTGGATATCCGGTCAAGCGGGCTTCTCGTATCCTGGAGGCCGCGCGGCCCGGTCGCCGCCTCGCCGGCATCACTCAGCACGCCGGGGCAACCCGGACCATTTCGACAGGCACGCTCTCTGCTTTACGCCGGCGCCGGTGATCGGGCGCTCCCCTTCTTCCATGAATCCCTGGCCAGTGACTTAGATCCCGACCGCTGCGATGACGCCCTCTACTGGATCGCTTTCATCGAATCACGACGCGGTCGCGAAGCGGAGGCGCTCGGGGCGCTCCAATCACTCCTTGCGCTTGAAACGGAGTGGCTCGACCCGTCGACTCTCGATGAGGCACAACGTCTCGCCATGGCCTTGGGAGAACGAGTTGGCGCCGAGCGTGTCCCCATTCCAGTCTGGAGTCCGCTCGAACCGGGAAAGGCCCCCGAATGGACCTCGATCAACATCTCGCCAGACGAAGCCTGGTGTGCCTTCGAGGTGGCCCGAGGAAATCGGGGAGGAAAGGAATCCCCGGTTTCTCTGGTATTCCGAGGAACATCTTATGGCGCGGGAAATCTCGAGGAGTTCCGCTCCCGGTATCCGGAGGTCTTCCGCTACCTGGAAACCCGGATGCCGGCGATCGCGAAGTTCCTGGAAGAGGGGGTGGCAGAAATCGAGGTGCCGATGCCCGTTCCTCCGGGACCTTGATTTCACTCACTCCGGTCCTTGACCCCTCAGGGTCGCCGCAATCCGTTCCCGAGCGCGGAAGAGGCGGGTGCTTACCGTCTTGACGGGGCACCGGAGCACCTCTGCGGCTTCCTCGTACGTGAAGTCATTCAGATCGCACAGAATGAGGGCCTCGCGCAGTTTTCGCGGCAGCTCCTCCAGTACGCGGCGCACCCACTCATCGGAGCGGTCTCCAGATCCCGTCTCGCTCACCGTCGCGCCTCCACGCTCCCGGGACTGCCGCCGCCGATGGGAACGCAAAAAGACCCGGGCGGAATTTTTCGCGATCCCAAAGAGCCAGGAACGAACAGTGGAGCGGCCCTTGAAAGCTTGCGCCTTCCGCAACGCGGCCACGAGTGTTTCCTGAGCGACATCCTCGGCGTCGTCGCGATTGCCGATCAACCGGTCAAGAAAGCGGACGAGCGAGGCTTGGTGGCGTCGCACGAGCTTCTCAAAGGCCGCAAGGTCACCCTTGGCGACAGAAGACCAGAGGTCCAGATCCTCCGACCCAGAGGTCCTGGAAGTCTGATCCGATGGCGAAATGGACCCGCTCTCGGGTTCCGAGTCGACCAGAGAAATCACGCCCTTCTTCCTGCTCAGGACAGACACTCCCTGGCCACGGGAGTCTTTTCTTGGACGACGGCAACCAAGCATTGGGAAAACAAAATCCGGAGGAATCATGATTCGATTTCAGTGGGTCCTGGGGCTGGCCGCCGCCCTGACCTTCGCGCCGGAACAGGAGAAGGGGCCGACGGGTCCTCGTGAAGCAAGGAAGGTCGTGTCCACGGCGTTGGAGAAGTCACTTGGCAATGGCGGAGTGATCCTGAAGGGCAAGCTTCAAAAGAAGGAGCCGAGGCACTACGGGCTGAATTTTGTCATCGACCCGGGAACGGGCTCAGACGTTCAAGGCGACCTTGTTGCGCGCCTCGGCAGGAATGGGGTGCAACACATCACGATCACCAAGGAGAAGTGGCGATACGATCTCTTCTGCCGGGGAAGCCGGAAGGCGCACCGACTCTCGTGGACCGAGGGGGGAGTCCCCATCCTTGGGGAGGTTTCCTACGACCTCAGCAAGCTCTTCCAATGGGACCAGGTCCTGAAGCACCTCGGAAGGGAGAGAGATTTCAGGGAGTTGACCGACTCAAAGGTGGATGGGATTCCCTGCAAGGTAATCAGCGGCAGCATTCGAAATGACCTCCTCCCCCGACCTTCCAAGAGCGGGGCCGAGGAAAAGGACGATCCTTACGACTGGGAGGTCGAGTCAATCCACGCGGTCTTCCACATCGGAAGGGATGAGAACTTCGTCCGCCGCCTGGAGATCGAGGTCGTTCGTCGGGCGGATGGCGAGGACTCGGACCAGGATGGACCCGAGTACACGAACCTGTACACGCTGGCGGTCCAGAAGTACGACCCCAGCCTGGAGGTGGAGGTGCCCTCGGACCTTGCGGAACTGCTCAAGTAGCTGAACCTGAGATTATCGAGAGGCTTGGAAATCGGGAGGAATCCGTGAATCGTTTTGCAGGCATCATGGTGGCATTCGCAGCCCAATCGGCGGCGTGGTGTCAGGAATCGGGAGAATCGAACGCGACAGAGGGCAAGCGTCTCATGGCATCGACGCTGGAAAAATCACTGGCCAAGGGCGGAGTGATCCTGAAAGCCAAACTCGAGAGGAAAATGCCCGAAGGGCTGGTCCTTCAACCGATTGAAGCCGAGCCCGCTCTAGAGATTGGCGGTGACTTCGGCATCCAAGTCGGAAAAAACGGTGTCGCGCTGGCGACGTTTGAGACTCCCAAGATGCGATTTGACGCTTTTTTCAAGGAAGGCAAGAGCGTTCAACGGATCGCGTGGTCTGGTGGAGGACTGCCCGCCCCCGGCGAGGTGGCATTGGACCTCCGCCAGATCCTGCGGTGGAATCTGATCTTGAAGCACTCGGCCAAAGCCAGGGAAGTCAGAGTCCTGGCCGATTCAACGATCGACGGTATGGCATGCAGGGGGGTCTCCTGTGAATTGCCCGTGGAGATCATGAATTCCACGCCCGCGAAACAGGCAGAGGGGATCGACGAGTCGCCTGGCACTATCGAGGTAGGAGCTGTCAAGGCCAGGATTCACTTCGGGAAGGATGACGGCCTCGTCAAGCAGCTGGACATTGAAGTGATCCGCCAATTCACGAGACCCGGGGATCCGCTCGAATTCGTGAATCACTACACCTTCACCGTCCAAAAATATGAACCGGGGCTTTCGATTGAGATTCCTGCCGACCTGCGGAAGCTCCTGGAGTGATTCTCCGAGGGCGATTCAGAATGAGGGCACCATGAAACGCGTCAGAGTCACATTGGGTAGCGCATTCGTCGTTGCCATGCTGCTGGCCCCCTTGGCGCACGGCCAAGAGGCGCCACCGTCAAAGGGGGACCCCAATCGAATTCGTTGGATTCGCCCCTTCAAAGAGGCCATGAACCAGGCCAAAGGATCTCAAAGGCTCGTCTTTGCCAAACCCATCCTGGGGGGCTCGAATACTCCGAAAGCCGGCGGCACCGTTGCGGGCGGAAAGGACGACTGCGATGGGAGCTGGTGAGTGGTCGCCGAAGTGCTCCGGGGCGGAGCATTTTCTGACGATGTGGTGATCAACCTGGTCAATCGGCGGTTCGTGGCGAACTACTACGACGTGGCGCCGCCCAAGAATAATTTCGGGGACGCCTGGGCCTATGACGAGGAGGCCATCAGGACGATCGGGGATGTACATGGCAAGGGAGGTGGAGGGACCCAGGAGCCGAACGGCCGCGTGCGGGCTGATGCCTATCCTACGGCCATCTTCGTGACACCCGCAGGAAAGCGGCTCGACGCTGACGTGTTTGGAATTATCCCTCCCGCGCCTTTCGTCGAGAGGCTCCGGAAGGTGATCCGAGACTATCCCGAATGGTTCAAGCCGACCCAGGAGGAGTTGGAAATCGAAACGGCGGCAACGACGAATCCCAAAGACCCGGCCGCCCAGCTCGCCGACGCGCGTCTGGCGTGGGAGCTTGCCGACTGGGATCGCTGCCTCCGGCGCGTGGCGATGGGCCTGGCCGCCTCCCCACCGGCCCGGGTATCGGCGGAATTCCGGTATCTCGAGGGCCGAGTTCACACCTGCTCCGGCGCGTTCGACAAGGCGCTGGCGGCGCTGGACCAAGCGGCGGCGGCATTGAAGGACCCTTCCAATCCGCTGATGGACGACATCGAGGCCGCGCAGGCTCGAGTCCTCCTCAATCAGGATAAGCTCGATGATGCTCTCAAGTCCTACCAGCGGATGATCGAAATGCACCCGAAGGGGATTCGGCTCGGCGAGGCGCTGTATTACTCGGGCCTTTGTCACTATCGACAGGGACGCAAGGAGGAGGCCAAGAAACTCTGGCGGCGCCACCGCGAAAACCTGCCAGGGGACCGTCTCGCTCGGCGATCGGCGATCTCATTGGGCCTCCCAGAGGCCGAGGCATTCCTGAATCAGGAGATCATCGACCGCAAGGGGTGGTGGTAGGATCGAGAACCGATCGCGACGTCAATTCGTCGGGCGTCATCATCCGGAATGAGGATCGCCGTCGTTCCAACTCAGGATCCTCCGAATTCGGGCGGAACAGACAACCCCGCTTGTGACTCGCCGGCAGACCAGGCGGCGTCACGATCCTTCACAAGAAAAAATGACCCGGCGGGGGCTCTGGGGGGATGCCACCCGCCGGGTCGGTGGTGGTGTCTATTCGGACCGTCTAATAGGACGGGCGCCTTCGACCTGATGCCATGCCCAGGAGCGCCAAACAGATGAGTGCGCCCGTCCAAAGCGGAGCCGTACTGTTCGTGGCCGAGAATCCGCAGCCCTTCTTGGCGTCACCGGCGGCATGATTCAATCGGTCATCGAAGGTGACCCTGAAAGCTCGCGAGTCACTCCAAGCGCTCAGGTTGCCTCCAATATCACGGGCCCGTATCCTCCAGAACTTCTGCGTGCGTGCCACGCTGACGTAAATCTCAAAGGAGCTGTTGCCGGCAGTTGAGGAGGTCGTCACCTCGATATCACTGAATCCGAAATCGCGGGCAATCTGAATCTCGTAACTGATCGCCGATTGCGGCCCGTTGTCCGTCGACTCGACCCAGGTGAAAGTCACTAGCCCCCCGGAAGCGGAGGAAACCGGTACATCACCGTTCGCGGGACTCAAAGCGATGGGTATGGCCGGCGGGGTCTGATCGCTCATGAAGTCAGGACTGGCCGTGTTCCCAAAAGCCTCCACCCATTGCGGCAACCCGTTCAAAGCGGGAGTGTAGTTGTCGAAGGCGTCAGCGATACGCCAACGCCAGTCATAGCTGCCGTCCGCCGGAATCGTGAAAGCGACCGAGACATCCCCCTGTGCCTGGTTGCCGCTGGACAAGACGGGACCCCAGGAGGCCGACCCGGCCGGCCGTACCTGAACCTCAAGTCGAACCAACTGACCATTGTCGGGGTCATTGATGTTGGTCTGGAATCGAATCTGATTGTTCGTCCAGCCGCCCTGCTCCGACGAGCTGGTCTGAGAACCCACCTGCTTGACGCCCGCCGGGAGGTCCGGTGAGGAGCCGAAATCAGGTGGAATGAACTCCTCCCGGATGTCGAGCCCGACGCTCGATTGTCCGCCATAGACATAACCCCGACCCGCTATGGCGTCGGCGGCGTGGCCAAGCCTGCCGACGTTCATGCTGGCCCGCTGGGACCAGAGGTCCCGAAAAGGCGCATATTCCAGCGTGGAGTTCTGGAATTGGACGGTAGGACTCAAGCCGCCGGTTACGTAGATCCGGTTTCCCAGGGGGAAGCCGGCGGTGAAGAAAGCGGGCATCGGCGTTCCCCCAATCGTGGCGGGCGCTCGAGTGGTCCATGCACCGGTGCCGCCACCAGCTTCGGGGTCGAATTCGAAACACCTGTTGGTGATCCCCTGATTGTTCAGTCCGCCGATGAAGTACGCCTTTCCCGTCGCCGGGAAGCCGACCCCGAGGCCAAGTCGATTGGGCTCAGCCATCGAGGCCCGGTCAATCAACGATCCGTCCTTGGTGTTGAGCTCCTCGCAAGCCGTGCTCAAGCCTCCGATGGATGGATCGAAGCCGCCCGCGATGAAGATGCGGCCGCCGATGACGGCGGGCGTTGTATGAAACCGGTTTCCTGACAGGGACGCAAAGACATCAGACCAAGACTGGGTCGCGATGTTGTATCGGAATATCGAGCCGGATCCGAACCAGCCGTTCCCCATCGTATAAATACAACCGTCGCAGAACACCGCGCGGAAGTTGATATTCTCTTCAGGCATGGAGGGAAGGGACATCCAGGAATCTGTCACCGGGTCATACCGATCCAGCGCCCTGGGGTTCATGCCTCCCCCGAGACAATACAAATAGGTTCCGTCGGTTGCCGATCCCCCCTGGAAACAGCCCGAACCCGTCGAGAATTGGCCCGACGACGGCCAGGAGCCGGTGGGATTCTGCTGGGCCCAGGCCAGTCCTGGCATGGTAAGAGCCATAGCGATCGAAAGAACCACCACGTTCGAGGTCATCGGAAACCCTCCACTCATGGCTACATTTCAACGCAACCGGCCCACTTCGGCCCCAAGTGCTCAACTCGTTCACACCTTCGACTACGCACCCGTTTTGGACGATCAGGACACCCTTGAAAAGGATGCCCGTCCATCCTCCCTATACGCCTGACGGAGTTGCGGCATTTAGAGAAGATGGCGGGCGCGGTGTAATCTGTCCTAATTTAACCTTCGTAAATAGTAAGGGACGTGCACGCGCTTCTATTACTCTTGCTGGGCAAGGCGGCACGTGGGGTCACCGTTGTGCTCGGCCTTTTTGAGGACCATCGAAGGCGAAAGGTTCGTGGTATCGAGGAGAGACTCTGGGGAATGACAGGGGGATTCTGGTTACCTGGCTCCCCGCCCCCCTTGACTCCATGTTGAAAGCGGCTGAAGTGCCGTCTGGGATGCCTCGTGTCTGCAGCACTTCAGTCCGTTAATACGTATTGACAACAGGGGCGGTTGGCCATGATGTCTTGGCTAAGGGTGATTGCCGAGTCCCATGATCGAGTAATATACCTGTCGCAAGTTGGTGCAGTCTTCTCGGAGGTGTAGTAGAAGTACATTCTTGGGAATCAAATCCGACGTCCATTCCCAGCTGCGGCTCCAGGGGCTCCCTCCAGTGGTGAGCGCATCGAATCTGCCGGCGCGGCCATAATCAGACGCTCCAGGCTTGAATACAGTCGCGACCCGTCCATCCGGATATTAATACAGATTAAACTTTGACGCGCGCGCACACATTCTTCAAACCCCGGGTCCGGTCGCATCGGTATTACTTGAGTTGTCGGTTCCATTTCACACAGGACCCGTAGCAATTAGGGGTGACGAATGCTTCAGAGGGTGATGGCGATCTTGAGCGTGACCGTGCTGGCCTCCATTGTGTGCGCTGCTCGTGCCGAGGCTCAAGTTCAGACGGTGACATACACCGCCGGCGATTCCGCTGGAATCTCCGGCGGCGCGCGCAGCGGCTGCGTGTTCAACGACTTCTGGCTGAATCCGGGGGCAGCCTCTATCACGTTCGAATGGACCGATACCACGAACGCGCAGGTGGGTAATGTCCGCGTGGAGGTGGATTTCCGTTGGGGTTATTACCGGCGGGGAAACCTCAATATGGACGTTGAGATCAACGATGTAGGCCAGCCTGAAGTTTTGACGTCTCCCAGTTCTCAGCCGGGCACCTGCGGTTTGTCAGAGGTCACATCCAGCACCCACGAGGCGGGCATCATGGTGTGGAATCCGCTCGGGCAGAATCGCGTCACCTTGACCCTGGAAGCGGGGGAAGTGGCGGTCTTGAGCAGCTCCGGCTCGTTCATGGTTCAGATAATCATTACTCGGCTCAACGAAGCCCCCAATGCTCCCACGTTGCTCAATCAATTTGGAGTCGATGGAAAGGGAATTCCGCTGGGCGCAACAACACCCGTAAAGGCCATCGAAGTGCGTGCCATGGTAAACGATCCCGACGGCGACGCGGTAATGTTGGAAGTTGAAATCCGGCCGACGGCGGTGTTCTTCACAGGCAAGCCGAACGTGACCAGCCTGCCCGTAGCATCGGGTTCCACGGCGGCGGCGGCGCTTGTGGGTCTCGCGGACAGCTCCTATCACTGGCAGGTTCGGGCCGTTGATCCCAGTGGGGAGCGTTCACCGTGGGCAAGTTTCGGCAGCAACTCCGAGGTGGCGGCCGACTTCAAGGTCGATACGTCCGTCCCCGGCGGGGCCGCCCGTGTTGATGACAAGGATCATGGGTCTGGCGATTGCGCCCTCGCGGCCAGCAGCTCTCCAGGGCTTCCCCTGACATTGCTCGCGCTGATTGCACTGGGTGCCTGCCTGCGTCTCATTCGTTTCGGAAGTTCCGCCCACGGGATTCGATTCTTGAAGTGGAGAGCCATCGAAAGAAGTAGTCCGTGATCCGCGGCTGTAGGCGGCAGGACATGCCGGTCTTGCCGTTGATGGATGGTGGTGGTGACGTTTCCGCCGGCCAGTCCTTGAGCTTCTTCCAATAGGCCGTTGCTTCCGACCACGCAAGCAACGGCCTGTTACGGCGGCGGGTCCGTGTAGTGGCGTCACATCTCCGTTTGAGGCCCGGCCCAGCGCATGACTATGACGGTGCGTCAAGTTCATGCCCGTTTGACGGTCCGGACCTGCGGTTCGTCGCGAGCCATCACACCAGGAATGGGAGTTTGATCTGGTTGGGCGGCAGCCCAAGGAGTGCGATGCGTATGCTGCCAGTTCTGGAGACTTGGAAGAAGAGGGGGTCCGATGACCGCACTTTCGTGACCGGACCGGCTCCAAGGATTGCGATTCTCTCGAATGACCCGCAGCTGCAAGCGAAGATCTTCTCGGCCCTGGAGACGGCCAAGGTTCCCGGAGTCTTGCTGGGGAGAGGAGTGCAGGAAGGGGCGGAGGCATTCCCGGAGTCGTGCGAACTTCTCATCCTCGACATGGACGGCCTGAATCGGAGCGCGGCGGACACGATGTCGTTGATCCGCTCCAAGTCGAAGGCCGCGATCATCGCCTTGTCGATCCGAACCGATGAAGAGTCCAAAGTCAGGGCGCTCAACGCCGGCGCAGACGACTACGTGACGTTGCCCTTCGGATCCCGAGAGTTCCTGGCCCGGATTCGAGCCGCATTGCGCTCCTCCACAAGGCCCGGGCACTCGCCCAACGAATCTCCAGCTTCCATCGCCTCGGATTCGGATCGGCGCGTCCTTCACTTCAACGGACGCGAGATTCGATTTACCTCGACGGAATGGCGGCTGTTTTCAATCCTTGCCGAAGAGGCGGGCCGCATCGTGCCGCATGAAAGGCTCCTCAGGACGGTCTGGGGGCCTGCAGCCGAACGTCGAGTGCACTATTTACGCATCTACATGAACAAGCTTCGAAGCAAACTGGAGGCCGACCCCCTGCGGCCGGTCCATCTGCTTACAGTGCCTAAGTTGGGTTACCTGTTCCTCCCATTTCCTGTTTCCTCCAACACGGAAAGCCCTCCGACGACCGATAGCGACGCGTGAAACCTCGGTCCGCCGATCCATAGCCAAGTCTCGGTGGTAAGCGGAGCTGGTGGAAGAGGCGGCCTTCAAGCAGATGCGCGTCTGACAAGGGAGCCTGCTTTACGGTTCAGGCAGGCACAGTTCGGTAGTGGGTCAGTTTCGAGTTTCCGGATCCCAAATCCCGGTATTCGGCAGTATCCAGTTTGAGGCTCCAATGCCGGGATTCGCACGGGTTGCCCGAAAACGAGTAATTCGGGTCCGGCTGGAAGCCTGCAACTTCGGGAGACTGGAGTCTGGGAACTTGAAACTGGAAACTGAGACACCACCCACAGTTCACCACCCTTGACGCTCCCACCTTCGGGCTCGACAATGCCGCCATGATACCCAAACGCCTCCTCAAGCGGCTGTCCGTGCGGCAACTGAGGGAAGCCATCCGCATCAAAGCCGGTATGCAGAAGGTTGAGAAGTTGGAGCGTCAGCGCGACCAGCTGCTGCGACTGGCGAGTAGGCTGGAGCGGAAGATCACCCGGTTCGCAAGCGGAAACGGTTCCGGCGGCGTATCCAGGAAGCGCCGCCGTCGGAAGATGTCGGCTGAGACTCGCCGGAAGATGGCCGTGGCGGCGAGAAAAAGGTGGGCGAAGGTGAGAGGGGGTCTCCCGTCAAAAGCGTGACTTGGCTCTTGGGCCGTTCGTCTCTCACTCCTCGGGGCCAAGGACTTCCAGCGGCGCCCCGGCACGCAAACCGATGTGCCTGAAGGCGCATATCGAAGTCGGGCTTTCTTTCAGAGCTGAGCGCATTAGCGGACAGTTTTCGTTCCGCAACTACGTAATCCCTATAGTCAGCTCGGGGTGAAGAAGATGAGATTCCTCGCCTGCGTTTGCGCAGTGGCCGTTACGGTGGCCTTCCCCAGCCAAGACGATAACGACGTCTTGCAGTCCAAGCGCTATGACGTGCGCGATCTACTCGAAGCGAAGACCGCGTTGAATGGCGACATTCTTGCGGATCTCATCGAGGACGTCATTGGATGGCGCGTTCCACTCCCACAAGATGGGTTTCTGATCATAAGGGCGAATGCGAATGATCAAGCGTCCATCCGGAAAACCCTGGATCGGGTACGCCAAGGCAACGAACCAATCGTTGCGATAACGGTCCGCATTCTCGAATCCCGTCTGGACCTGCGCCCGGCCAAGTCAGAGTCCCTGGTTGCCCGCCTCAAGGTTGAAGAATCTGCCAGGGTGGAAGACCAGGTGAAGAAGGAGCCGGGGCGCGTCATGAACTGTCCTCGAATTTCTGTATTCGAACGTCAGCCGGGAACCGTCATCGACGGCGAAGAGATAAGTTACGTCAGTTCTTGGAATGTCCGGATCGGCACCGATGGCAAGGCCAATCCGGACCCTGTGCTGTCATGCGCCCGTATCGGCACTTGCGTAACCATTGTCCCTTCGGTGAAAGATCATGCACTGAGCTTCGATTCGATTGGCATCACCATCGCGGAATCAAATGCGAAGCCGCCGGCGGCCCGCCAGATCAAGACTCCCCATGGGATCATCGAAGACCCGGAAATCCGAATGGTTCAATATGACCTGTCTTCTCCCATCGGGGAAAAGGAGTCTCTTCTCATCGGTCCCCTCTTGAGTCCCTTGGGAGGAGACGAGAAACTCAAGACGTGGCTCGTCATCAAGGGAGAGGTCGTACGGGGTAACAAGTAACCATTCAACGGTCTATTCTCGGACGCGAGACACCCCTTCGACCCCCGCGGCCTGTCTCCCCGACGGCCTGTCCCTGTCCCCAGGCCCTCGTCTTTGGCGTCCGCCCGAGATCGCGATCACTAAGGACTCGTGCCGCGCGGCAGTGCCTCTTCGGCGCTTCACGCCAGCTTTATTCGGGCTTCCGCGTTGCTCAACCCATGATCTTACCCATTTTTGTACATTCTTTGAACACCTTGTGAATCCGATGCATAGATACTATTCGAGCAGGGGAGAGCGGAGCGGGTGATGCTCTGGCATTCCCAGGCTCGCAGGGAGCCGGTTTCCAGTTCGACTTCGCGTCGACTTCTTGGGTCCGCTTCGAAAGGCGTCCAAATACTCGAATATTGTCTGGATCCGATTTGACCTTCGGGCAGCCAATCGCGACATCAGGCAACCTCCGAATCCGGGAGGCACCATGCTCTGCGCGCGGGATCTGGGTCAAACGCTCATCGGATCGGGATTGGAATCGGTGCGGCAGCGAATCGCGCGCCTCGCCACGACGGACCTTCCCGTCCTGATCCTCGGGGAGTCGGGGGTCGGGAAAGAGCTGGCGGCCCAGGGGTTGGCCATCCTGTCGGGCCGGCCCCTGGAGCGTTTCCGACAGGTCAACGCGGCGACTTTGGCCGATCCCCTGGCCGAAAGTACCCTGTTCGGCCATGCCCGGGGGGCATTCACCGGGGCGCATGAGAGCAGGGAGGGATTCTTCGAGGCCACGCGAGGCGGAACCCTCTTCCTGGACGAAATCGCCGAAATGTCGCTCGCGGTCCAGGCGAAGTTCCTGCGGATATTGGATGGGCACGCCTTCACTCGCCTGGGCGAGACCCATCCCACGACGGTCGATTCGCGCCTCATCCTGGCCACCAACGCCGATCTTTCCGCCCTGGTCCGGAAGGGACGATTCCGAGCCGACCTTCTCCAGCGACTCCTGGGCTCAGTGCTGGAAATTCCCCCGCTTCGCGAGCGGAGAGGCGACATTCCGGAGCTTCTGGCCCATTTTGTCCCTCTCTTCGAGCGCTCGTTCAACCTTGGTCCGATCACGATTCCGGACGCATCGCTCCGGATCCTTCGGCGCCATTCCTGGCCCGGCAATGTGAGGCAGCTCAAGAATTTCGTCAGCCTGGCCATGGAGCGGAAGCCGGGCGAGGTGATGACGCCGCGGAGGACGAGAAGCCTGCTTCTGCGAAGCGCCGGAATCCGTCCGAGGGCCGCGGGGTCTCCGATTTCGCCCAAGAGTCTCGCCGAGGCCATCAAGGCGGCCGATGGCAACATCAGCGAGGCGGCGCGCCTTCGGGGAATCAGCCGGCAGCATTTGTACCGCCTCCTGCACGCCGCGGGACTGAGGCCCCGGGCCAAACCCCGCCCCCAATGGCCCGTCGCGCATGGAGTTTCGCGGGAGGCGTAACGCGCATGTCACATGATTGTCACCTGAGCGTCTGATCGTCAGGCACGCCGCCCTCCCTTCGACGTGTTCAAGAACTTCGCAAAGTGTCACATGGGTGTAACTCGATTGTCACATGACCTCGCGCGGAGAATCTCAGACCGCAAGCATCTTCGCGTAAAGAGCGCTTTCCTCTTTGGCATGCCCGTTGCGGATGCCTCCGTCTGCAGATCCGTTTATCGAGGACTTCGACCTGTGTGAGGAGGGCATCAGCCATGAGCAGATTCTGGATCGGTTCCGCAATCGTGATGGTCGCGGGGATGGCGTGGGCGCAGCAGACTCCGCTCTGCCATGCCGGAGGCCGGCAATGGGGAGTCGCCGTCAACGAGGAGATCAACTACGGCTGGGCGAGAACCACCGTGGTGCACGACCTCGATGCAAGCATTTACGAGAAAATCGAGATCGCCGATTACGACCCCACCGGAGCCCCCGATCCGTTCGTGGTCAACCTCAATCCGGACGCCAACGAGGCGACCTGGCAGCTCAACCTCGTGTCGCAACGACATGAGAATTGCTGTCACCAGCTCCTGATGCAAGGGACCACCACGATGACCTTCGACTTTCAGACTCCCGACGACCAGCCTGACCGGGAAGTCTGGCTCTGGGCCGGAACGGCCGAGGATCCGGTCGAATCCTTCATCGAGGCGCAGGCGGCGGGGTGCGGCACTCCCTCGGGTCGTGAGACCTGGCTCCGACGCTGGGCCGTCATCCATTGCATCTTCGCCACGGGACTGCCTCCCCAGTACATCACCGGCGGGGAACAGGTTTATCGGAACACGCTGGGACAGACTTTTTACTCTCCCGTGGACATGTTCAATATCGAGGATCCCCAGAGCCTGAATCTCGACGTGGGCGGCTCCTACGACTTCTGGGCCTGGGTCACCATCCGGAATAACGGCAATGAGACGATCACCGCCGATCCGACCTGGGGCGAGAATCAGGCGGGCATGGTGAGCGTTGATATCTCGACGGACTGGGTCCTTCTCTTCGATTTCGATTGTCCCGTCGGTGTGGGGACTCCCTACCCATAGGCTTGGCCATGTGGGCGGCAACATTGCTGGGCGGCGTCGGCCTTCTGCTCGGAGCCGGCGGCCGACAGGAGCCGGAGACCGTCGATGCCGTCGTCGCCCAGCTCGTGGAGCGGCACTTCAAGTCGGCCTCCGAGGAGTCCCGCCGCTCGCTCGAATCGAGGCTGGTGACCCTGTTCCAGACTCACGGGGCGGGCCGGCCGGAAAAGTCCGCCGAGGCGATGAAGAGGCTTCCGCTGGTTTTCAGTTATGCGCGCAGCCTGGGCGCCCTTCCGGAGACGGCGACCAAGGGAGGCGCCGAGCCCCCCAAGCCGCCGGAGGAGATGCTCCTTCGCGCGTACGATCTCTCCTCCAAGCTGATCGTCGGTTACTTTGAAGCGGCTTGGACACGGCCCGAATTGAGCCCGGAGGATCGCAAGGCGGTCGGGGCTCAGATGGATCAGCTGGCAGCGGACGCCGCTCAGTTGCTCCTGACCAAAGTAACCGGCCCCTTCGCGGGCCAGGCGATCGACAAGGCTCTCCAGGGCTTCAAGTTGCAGATGAAGAGCGAACTCGAAGGCACGTTCTCCCCCTCCTCGGCGCGGCCGCTCTCCCCAGCAGAGTACCAGGAAATCCTGGGGCAGATTCGGACCAACGTGGCGGCGTTTGAAAATCCGATCGTCGCCGACATTGATCCGAGCGCCGTTCCCGCCGACCGCAAGGGAGCGGGGCAGAGAGCGGCCTTGCAGGAGGTCCAGCAGAGCATCAAGTCTGCGGCCCGGCCCATGTGGAACACGCTGGGCCGCTGGAGTCCCGAGACCTTCGCCGTCACGCGCCAGCTGGAAGACGTCCGGTCGGAAATGGAGCGATGGAGAGCCGACGCGTACCGTTTTCGGAACGAGGACACGGCACGCTATGTCAATCCCGACATACATCCGAACCCCAGTCCGTCCCGGAAGGTCGTGCGTTCCGCGGGCGCCGGCCATCGATCCGATGCCGGCAAGGAGCCCGTCTTGGGAGAAGCAAGTCCGGCCAGGGACGCCTTCCAGGATGGCGGCCGATTCCCCCGTTACCTGGTCGCCGCCGGAGTCTTGATCTGCGGATTCGCCATCCTGGGAATGGCGAGGATTCTCAGGGCCCGAAGCTGAGCCCTGCAATATGCAAACGGGAGAAGCTGGCCGAATCGGATCGGTCATCGCCATCTGCCAGGCCCAGGTAGTTCTTTGTCTTGGGCAGGCGGTGATTCGAGGATTTGGGTTGCGGGCCGCCTGTCAGGAATGCAACCCGAGCTCGGAGTCGCTTCCCTGGGTAGGCCTTCTTTTCTACTCCATCGCCTTGGCGGGGCTCTTGAAGGACGAAATCCCGCAATGGGCCTGGAAGATGGTCGCCTTCGCGGCGGGCTTTCACATCCTGCTGACGATCAGCGCGTTCACACGGGGATACCGGTGCCTGTTCTGCACCATCGCCGCCTTGCTGACGCTGGCGGCGCTGATGTCGTTCGGCGGTCGACTCTCGGGGCCCCGCCTGCGGCTTTCCATCGGGATGGGCATCCTTATCGGAGCCGGAGCTTCTCTGGTGGTTCTGCAATGATTCCAAGCGATCCAGCGAGCGGCCGGCCGAGCCGGGCCTTCAAGATGGTGGCCATGGCCTTCGGGTTGGGATTGGGAATCATCCTGCTCGCGCTTACCATGATCTTCAAGTGAGCTCATCCGAACTTCCGCGAGGCGCGGCGGAGATCGCGAGGCCAGGTCCGTTGCCCTCCTCCTCATCCGTCGCCGCGCGCTCAGTGACCGTTTCCGTTGCCTCCCGCGAGGATCGGGTCCAGGAGTCTCTTGGAGTGTACGCCGGCCTTTCTCCGCGTCAGGCCATAGCGGCCGAGCCACCGGCGGAGCGTTCTTAGCGGGACTTCCAGATCCCTCGCCGCCCGCTGTCCATTCCAGTGTGCGAGTTCCATCGCTCGCACGAGCGATTCCTCGGCCAGCCGGGGATCGCGCGGGCCGTACCCGTGGCGTCGGTGCCCTCCGCCGTTCACCTCCACGTGCGGATCCAATTCTCGGATGACATCGTCCTCGCGAATCAGGCGGTCTTTGCCCATCCGCAGGACGAGGTTCTGCAGGACTCCGGACAGCTGGCGGACGTTGCCGGGCCAGGGATTGTCGACGAGCTTCTCCAAGGCCGTCCTGGAGTACCGCGGGGCGCGTCGGCCGAGCTGGCGGGCGAATTTCCGTCCGAAGAGATCGATCATTCCCAGGACATCCTCGGGCCGGTCTCGCAGGGGCGGCACGTGGATCCGGAGTCCGCTGAGCCTCCAGGCGAGGTCGGCCAGGAAGAGCTGTCGACGGACGAGTTCTTGCAGGTCGCGGTTCGTGGTCACGATGAGGCGGACGTCGATCTTTCGCGGAAGTGGCTGGCCGATGACGCGCACCGTCCGCTCGTCGAGGAATCGGAGCAGGATCGCCTGGAGGGGGAGGGGAAGCTTGTCAATGTCGTCGAAGGCGAGTGTCCCCTTGTCCGCGCCTACGATCACGCCGGGGACATCGCGATCGGCGCCGGTGAAGGCGCCCCGGACGTGGCCGAACATCTCGCGGGCGGCGAGGGCTTCGGTGGCCTCGGGTCCGCTCAAGGTGCGGAAGGGTCCGGCGCGGCGGGGGCTGTACTCGTGGATGGCGCGGGCCAGCCGGCCCTTGCCCGAGCCGCTTTCGCCTGCGAGCAGGATGGGAAGGTCGGACCGGGCGGCGCGTCGCGCCTCGCCGAGAGCTCGGATCATCGCGGGACTTCGGCCGATGAGAGGTTCTCTCTCCTCGGCCATGTCGCTGTCCGGTGGCATCGTATCTCCTCACCCCTACGGTGCGCGTCTAATTGGACGAACGAGCGGACTCAAGCTGAGTTCAAAAATTGCGAATGTCATGTTATTTCGACTCGATTCGTTGGCGTCGCAGGGCGGGCTCGCACGAGTCCGCGTCCTTGAGTCCCTTGGAAACGGTTCTACCCCGCGGTCGGGTCATTTCGGGACACGGTATTTCACTTTGAAACTTCGATTCGGCATCGATGTGACACGGAAGTGGCACTTCGAGTGGCATCGCATCAGGTGCGGTTCACCATTGGCGCGCGAAGAAACAGGGCCACTTCCATGCCGATTCCTGGATTTCCTGGCGATTGCAATTTAGCACTCCATTTTCTCGGCCCGATTCTCGAATCCCTGCGGGCGCAACGTGTTGCGATGCGGAGCAGGCTTTTCGATCACATCCAATTTCGTTGGCATTCCGCCTGCGCTTAGGATCGGCCATGAACGGGAAAGAATCTCGGCGAGGCTTGGCCCTCATTGCTTGCCTCCTGACAATTGCCTTGGCGATGGCCGCGGGACTCGCGTGGCCGAAGGATGAGGCTCAAGTCAATCCGGGTCCGACGATCGGGGCGGCCAAGGTCTGCTTGGCCCAGGGTGATTCCGAGAGCGCGGAGCGGGTCCTCCGTCAGCTCGAGGGGCCCGACGCGAAATTCCTGCTGGGAAAGCTGCTCGCGAGCAGGGGAAAGTGGGTGGAAGCGCGGACGCCGCTCGTCGAATCCGCGTCGGACTCCAACCATCGGACCGATGCGCTCCGGCTCCTGGCGAGGGGATCGATGGACCATGCCGACTGGATCGGCGCGCTGGGCTTCCTCCGCGAGTTGGAAAAGGCCGAACCCAATGATCCCAAAGTTCTGAAAGCCCTTGCTCTCTGCTTCCAGCGATCGGGCGATGCTCTGAGCGCGATGGCTTCGGCCCAGCGTGGCTTGGCCGTTGCACCCGACGATCAGGAGTTGCTGTCGCTCATGAGCGAAGCGGCGGAAACCTCGGTGATGTCGGCGGCACGGCCCCGGCTGCCCGTTGGCCTGCCTCAACCACGGCGATACGGACGGAGGACGCGATGAAACTCGTGGCACTGGCGTTGTCGGCCATCGGCTTCCTCGGCGCGCAGGAACCCCCCGTTGCGCCGACGGGAGTAGCGGCGACAACTCCGGAAAATGGCAGGATCGATATCAGCTGGAATGCCAACAGCCCAGTCCCCAGTGGATACAACGTCTGGCGCGCTCCCGTTTCGAGTGGAGTCTACGTCAAGCTCAACTCGGCGCTCATTTCGGGCACCAGTTATCCAAATACGGGACTCACTCCCGGAACGCCGTACTTCTACGTTGTCCGTGCGGTGAATGGCTCCGTCGAGAGTCCCAATTCCTCCGAAGTTACAGCCATTCCAACGGGCCCTGACACTACCGCTCCAGCGCCTCCCGTAGTGACGTCACTCACCCGCAAGACCCGCGACACGACCCCTTCGACGTCGGGAACCTCCGAACCCGGATCGAGGGTCCGTGTCTATTCGGGGTCGACCGAGATCGGCTTCACCGATGCGGCCGCGAATGGAACCTGGACTGTAGCCAATCCGTCCGCGTTGGGATCTGACGGCATTTATGCGGTCACGGCTCGCGCGACCGACGGCAGCTCCAATCAATCCGCGCCTTCCAATGCGATCCAAATCACCCTCGACACCACTCCGCCCGCGATTCCCACGAACCTGCGCGTGTTGGCCACTCCGAATTTCATCGATGTCGAATGGAACGCCTCCTCCTCGCCCGATGTGGCGGGCTACAAGGTGTACCGCAGCGCGAATTCTGGGAGTTGGGTCCTTCTCAACACCACGGGATTGGTGACCATCACCAAGTACCGCGATGCGTCGGTCACCTCCGGAAACACCTATCGATACCGCGTGACCGCGGTCGATGACGCCCTGGAAAACTGAGGATTCGACCATGAAAGCACTCCCTGTCCTGTTGATCGGGATCGGTCTCGTGGGGATCGTGACCACCGCCGTCATCCTCCGCAACCGGCGGATCGATTTGAGTTCGCGACATTGGAATATGACGAGCGCCTCCTCGGCGCGCCCCCAGGTTGCATCCACGACCGAAGTCAGCTACGCGCCTGTGTACGAAGCCCTCCCGACCCCGGCCTCTGACGGCGAGGCGGCAAGAGCCATTCACGAGGCTTCGGTCAGATCGACGCTCATCAAGTATCGAACCGCGGTCGTGAGGGCCAGCCGGCGGGCGCAGGAGTCTTTGCTGGCTTCGCTCAAGAAGAATGAGGAGCTCGCGGTCCGCTTCGCGGAGCAGGACCTGAAAACGGCGACGAAGGACTCGGATCGCAAGAGCATTCTTGCGGCCATCGAGGCCATACGGAGATAGCCATGAGAACGCTGAAAATAACCCTGATCTCGGTCGCGGGCCTCTTGCTATTCGGGTCGGCGGCCCGCTCCCGGGCTCAAGAGCAATACCCGTCTGCGGACCGGCGATTCCGCGCCGTGAACAGCCTTCAGGCTTATCCCAGGTGGCTCAACCCGGTCCTCGTGGACGGGTACCTGTTTCCAAGCGGCCAGATGCCCGCAGCGCCCATTCACCGGACCGGCCCCAACAGTTTTGTGAACCCGGTTCCCCCGACGACCACCAACGTGCTTTCGACCCTGAGCAACGGCTCCACGTGGGGAGGCGGGACCGTCGACACCGGGGCCAATATTCCGGGGGCTGATTTCACTCCCGCCGAACAGTACTCGATGGCCGTCGCCGCCGATTCCCGGGGTGCCGCCCACATTGCCGCCACCAAGAGCGCCTCCGCACCGGGAACGCTCAACCCGACCTGGGGAATCTATTACTACAACAGCCGGCCTGAAAACCGCCGGGCCAACGGATTCTCCGCCCCGTGGCTCCTGGCCACCGGCTACTCGAGCGCTCCCGACATCGCCGTCAGTCCGGTGGATGATTCGGTCTTTGTCGTGTATGCCGACGGCAACGGGAGCATCGTCTATCACGTGCTCGGAATGAACGGTACGTGGAGTCAACCGATCACTTTGGCGCAGGGAGGGGGCGGAGTCACCTACCTGAATCCCAAGGCCAAGGTCAGCAGGGCCGGAACCCTGCATGTCGTCTGTGAGCGCTTCGAGGCCAGCGCCCAATACCTGGTTCACTACACCGGGGCGGTGGGCAACATCGTACCGGGCACCCTCTTTGGGGCGGGAGGCCAAGCGGGATCGTTGGGTGAGTTCCGGTTCGACCTCTTCAATGACATGGCGACGGTGGTGTGGCGGTCCAATTGGCCCGACCAGCAACTCAATTTCCCGGGCGGCGTGGTGGTCATTGAACGCCGGGGCGGGCTGGAGGCTTCGATTCAAGCGGGTGGCGCCGTCCCGATCGACAATACCATGGATCCTCGCATCCGAGCCTATCAACGGGTGCCGGACGTGGCGGTTGGACCCGATGGAACGGCGCACTTCACTTGGGTCCAGCAGCAGGTGCCTGCGACGGTGGCTCCGGATCCGAGGGGACTGCCGCGTGTCCCCCCCGTCGTGTACTACTATGCCACCCCCGGCTCCGCGGGTGTCCAGGAGGTCTACTCCGAAGCCAGCGGCAACCTGCCGTGGACGGTAGTCGCCAATGACGTCCTGATCCCGGGGGCGCCTCAATGGAACCTGATGGAGAAAATCTCGCCGCGCATAGTGGCCGATTCCCGGAATCGTCCGCACATCTTGATGGGCAGCGGTTTCCGGAGGCAGGGCCAGACCTGGACCGGCCGCTCCGTCACCCACGCCACCCTGACCCCCGCCGTGGGGGGGACCTTCACGTGGGTGCGTCTGCCCACGCAGGCCTTCGAGGTGGCCACGAGCTACGATCCCACCTATAGCGGCCCGATGTACACCGGCCTCGACATAGGCGATCAGATCGACCTGGATATCGATCAGGACGACCAGATTCATCTCGTCGATTGCAACCAGTACACCCGCACGATGGAATTCGAACTGGGTGTGCGCGATCCAAACGCCATGGTGGGGGTGTTCCCCGGCGCTTCCGTCAACGTCACGAACGGCAATCTCCACTATGAGCTGCCCCTCTTCGCCACCCAGGGCGCCGGCCTCAATCAGGAAGTGCGGCTCATCTACAACTCGCTCGAGTCACGGCGCGGGCTTTTGCCGCGCGGGTGGAAGCTCAACTATGAAATGTACCTCATCGATCATTGGCGGGCGTTCAATCCACCGGGTCAAAGTCCCTGGCGTCTCGCGGACAGCATGACCCTCCTGCTTCCCGACGGCCGGTATGTGAACTTCAGATACTCCGCCTTCGGGCCCGGTACCGGGGGGCGGTGCTATCACGCCGCCGGGAGCAACTTTGACCGAACCGCCGGCCTCATCGCCAAGATCGAGCGGACGCAGTCCTCGGTGAGTTCGCCCACCCTGCTCTCCGATCTCATGACCGAGTACATCATGACCCTGAAGAACGGGATGGTGTACCGGTTCAATGCGAACGGCAAGTTGACGGAGATCACCGATCCTGCGGGCGAGGCGATCACCTTCAGCTATTCCGGGAACCGCCTGCAGTACATTCGTGACAAGGGAGGCCTGAGAACGACCGAGATCGAATACGAGTCGATGCAGAACAGCAATCGCCCCCCTCGAATCTCGCGCATCACCGATCCGAAGGGGAGCCAATACACGTTCGTTTATGGGGGCGGACCCTCTTCGGACACCGACCGCCACCTCGTCGAGGTTCATTGCATCGGCGAGGCCCCCTCGCCGGTCTATTCTTTCGAGTACTACCTGACGACCACGGGCACCTCCCGCTTCAACCTCCTGCAACGGGCACTTCCGCCTCGAGGGAGCAACAATTACGGCTGGAACTGTCTCTACACGCTGGATGGCCGGGTGGTCGCGGTGCTCGATCCACCGGATATCAATCGGTCGCTCGACCCCAACCCGGGAGACTCCGGAGGGGCCACTCCCCAGGTGATCTTCTACTACAACGACCAGATCACGCTTCCCATGAACCCCGCGAGCGACCCGAACTATGAAACGGTCGTGACCGATCGGAGGGGACATCGGACCCGTTTCGTTTCCGATCCGCGGCGGAGCATCGTCCTGGATATCTGGGACGATCTTTTCCTTTTCGGCTGGTCCCCGAGCCAGGCGCTCATCGATCCCGCCATACCCATGGGATTCTCGCCCCTGCGCTTCATCTACGATTCGGAATGGCGTCTCGGTGAGAGCCGGAACCGGTGGGGGATCAGAACCACTTATGACTACGACGCTTCCTCCGAAACCGGTCAGGAACACGTCATCGACAGGGTCGGCACGGTGAGGCAGTGGATGGGAATGGTCTCGCCCCGAATCGTCGCGCAATACGGATACACGTCCGACGGGCTGCATCACGTGGCCAGCGTCGTGGGAGAACCCGTCATGACCGGCTTGTGGGCGGGAGTCCAGCCGATCCGCCCCACGTCCTTCAGCTACTATACGAGCAACACGGGCAGCGGCCGCCGGGGCCTCTTGGCGAACGTAACGTACACTGATGCCTCCCCTCCCCAAGGGCAGCCGTCCCCCGGCCAATCCATCCAATACGAGTACGCGGGCCCCTTCGGAGCCCTGTCCAGGGTCACGGACGAGGAGAACCGGGCCACGGTATTCTCCAATTTCGACACGGTCACCGGCCTTCCAGGAAGCCGGCAGGCGCCTGGAACCACGCAAACGGAGGACTTCCAATACGACGTGATGGGCCACATGATCGCCCACCGGCTGCCGCAAGGCGGGCCCGACAACTCCGCACCCGGATGGACCGAATACGAGTACAACGGTCTTCACCGCCTCGTCGAGGTCAGGTTGTCCGCGGTGACTTCGATCGAGAACTCCAATGCGTCGGACATCAACGCCAATCGGACAACGGTCTACGTGTATGACCTGGACGGCAATCAAGTCTCCGAGCAACCCCCTGCGGGCCTCGCGACGACGACCACCTATAACCGTGTGGGGCAGGTCACCGGAGGATCGGAACCCGACGGGGATTGGACTCAGACCGTCGACGCCCACGGCAACGTGCGCGCCGTGACCGATGTGCGCCAAGTGGTCACGACTCGCATTTACGATTCCGTGGGGCGCCTTGTTGAACTCCGGGTTCCCGCCGGCACCACCGTCGGCACGGGCGGCGGCGGTCCGATGATGGTGACGGTTTACACTTACGATGACTACGCAGGCAGCGTCCACTTCACCCAGGAGGTCCACGGGGGACCCTCGCTGAATGCCTCCAACATCTCCGGGGACCTCCGGACCATCCAGACTCGTTACGACGGCTACGGCAGGCCCAACGTCGTCTCGGGTCCCGATCTCTACACGAGCACCGTTTCTTATTACGACGAGGCGGATCAGGTGCGGGCCACCGAGACCTTTGGCCCCGAGATCGTGAACGGGATGCTCGCCAGCGCCTTCCAGCGGGCGGTCAGCACGTACCACGATGAGCGGGGCCGCGTGATCGTCACCCAAGTCACCGGAGTAAGCAATGGAACCCCGTCGCCGGACCAGGTGGACACTTCGATGACTTGGTACGACAGGAGCGGTCGGGTGATCAAGACCAGGGACAACTCGGGTGCCGAGAAATTCTTCGAGATGGACACCGCCGGCCGGGTCCATTATGTGCGGGATGCCATGAGCGTCATTGTCGAGGAGCGCCTCTACGGCGACGACGGTCTCCTCATCGAGACCAAAGCGCCGAACCCGGCGACGAAGACTTCGGCCTTGGTGACCTCCCGCAAGATGAGCTACACCTCGCGCAAGGAGCTATGGAAAGACCTGAACGCGACCAATTTCGGGAGCACGCACCAGTACGGCCGCCTCCCGGGGCAGATCGACACGGCCACGGACGCGGGTGGAAAAGTTACGAAAGCCACCTACTACGCGGCTACCCAGAGAATCGATGAAATGACCGAAGGCTACCAAGGCTCACAGGAGCGGAAGACGAAGAGCGTTTGGACGGGCGGACTTCTCGCGGAAACGAGAGTCTACAATCCGGCGTCGGGGCAATTCGACGCGAGCTTCTACCGGGACTACGATCAATCGGGACGGCTGGAGCGCGTGAGGGAGCCGCAGCGGGACGACCGAGTCCTGACCTACAATGCCTGGACAGATCTCGTGATGGATGACCAGGGGTCTCTGGAGGTCGTCAACATCCCGGACGCGCGGGGCCTTCCGACGCAGTCGACCACCACTCAGACCGGCCCCGGCGGAAGCGTTTCCACCATCGTGAACCGGAGCTTCAACGGCTCGGGCATGATGACCTCCACCGGCACCAATGGACTGACGGTGCAGAAGAGCTATGCGGACCCCGGGTTCAATGGCGCCATGGGGAATGCGGCGTGGAGAGGCGCTGCATATCAAGAGAACTTCCAGGTGGGACCGACGACCTGGAAATCGCAGTCCTACGGGTACGACGCGAACGGAGATCCGGAGGAGATGGCGGACTCGGAGGCCCCGTTGCAAGGCATGCAGCAGCTTCCCAACCATTCTTGGATCCGCGACGCGAACGGGCGAGTGACTGAAGTAAGGTACGCGGGTGTCCCGGTAGTCACGTTTCAATACACCCCGGGCGGGATTCTCGATTCGAAGAGGATCTACAGTGCGTCCGGCTCCGAGATCGTACGTGCGGTATCGACCTATGATACCCGGGGGCGAAGGACGGGTGAGCAGACCTGGGCCACGGCGGGGAACAAGGTGCTCTCGCATATCTCGTGGGAATACGACGACTTGGACCGGATCACCGCGAAGGACTTGAGGCACCTGGGCGTGAGGCAGACCTTCCAGTACAACGAGCACGGCGAGTTGACTCGGGATCAGTCGCCGGGAAACGCCGGCTGGGGCGGCTCCGGCAATCCCGCGGCCGGGATGCACGGGCTGAACTTCACGAATGTCATAGGACCGGTCGGTACAGGCAACGAATCGCAACCGAGCGTCGAGGCGGAATCGGGGCTGGCCTCGGTCATGTCGGTGCCTTCCTGGGACCGGACGTACGCATTCGATCCGGGTGGGAACCGGACGTCGGAGACAATCGACGGGGTGACGGCGACGTACACGTACGGTTCAAGCAGCCGGCTGAACCAGGTGGTGCGGGGCTCCGTCTCGGTGGCCTATGGCTACGACGGGCTCGGAAACATGACGAGCCGCACCACGACCGAGCCGGGCCAGACGACGATCGTGGAGGAATTCGGGTACGATTACATGAACCGGATGTCGACGTACGACAACTCGGCGACGGGTGCCTCGTGGTCCTATCAGCATTGGCCGACGGGGAATAGGTACGAGAAGCGGGACGAGGGGGCAGGCACGGCGGAGTTGTACGTGCCCCGATGGGGGGACGCGGCGACGGAGTACACCGATGACGGCAGTTCGGTGGACTTCACCAATCGCTACGTTCAAGGCGTGGGGACTGACTCCAAGGCGGCGCGGATACCGGCCAGCGGAGGGCGGCGGCACTACGTAAGCGACCAGGTGGGGACGACGGGCGTGACGCTGACGGACGCGGGGGTCGTGGAGGAGCAGTGCGTCCGGGACGCCTACGGCCGGACCATCGCCGGCGACACGAACGACGAGCGGTACGGGTTCGCCCAAAGGGAAAACGACACAGAGAGTGGGCTGGTCTACATGCGCCACCGGATGTACGACCCGAGGATCGGGCGGTTTACGCAGGTGGATCCCGTTTTGGGCAACAGGGCTCACGAGCATTACAGGCATGCTGCCAACAACCCGATCAGCAACACGGACCCCATGGGTCTCGACGTTGTACTGAAGGGAAATAGAGCAGAAATGGCGAGGCGCTTCGAACAGATAAAGCGCTATGCTCCAGGCCTCAGACTTGGTTACGAATTCGCTTCTGGGCGCGTGATAACACCAAGAAACCAGGATCTTAATGAGCTAACCATGTATGAACTGGCTCTCTACTCTGCGATCCAGGATGAGAACAAGACCTACTCAATTGGCGACGACCTTGGATGGCAGGCCACCATGGAGACTGATTTAGCTTCTTGGTTCGTACCTCTCTACCGGCAGGGTATTGAGGCTACCGTCAAGTGGTCCGTTCCGTTTTCCACCTTTGATGAGGCGCGCCAGATCCACGAGGTCATGGCTACCCATGGTGGCGAGATCCACGGGGTAAAGGACCTTTACATGCAGCTCTTTTCACTCAATAGCGACGAGGGGGGTCCCGTCTTCCGATGGGGAGGAGGACTCCTTGTCCACATGGCGTCCGAGCAAGCTGCGGCGAATGTTGGAGGGCGACTCCTAAGCAAAGCTACTGCACCTCTAATTAGCCGCCTAGCGCAACGATATGCAAGCAGGCAGGTAACTGGCTTGTTTGGGAAGGTCAGCCGGAAGACGCTTGAAGCCGCAGCGGGTTCAACAGGCCGAAGAGTGCGAATCGTAACCAGTCAGACTCAATCTCCTACGGGAGGCCGGGGACTGAGCGTGGCCGTTGGCGATGGCGCTGAGGCGCTGGCAAATGCGGCACATCCTAACGCTATGATATTCGCAGGCGAGGTTCCAGAGGCCCTGATCGATATCATGATCCAAAAGGGCTTGGCTGAGCGAAGCACAACGATGATGGGAAATGTCGTAGGAACGGAGTTGAGGTTTTTCTCGAATGCAACCGATTTCATAGTTCCGTTTCTCAAGCAAGTTACGGTTCCAAAGTGATTCACAACATGTGGTGTTGCAGCGGCTTCGAGGCCCACTTCCGTAACCGTGGGAGACGAGGATTTTCGGTAGTTCTAAACCGTGGCGTGCGCGGGGCGCATTTCTTGATCCAAACTCGGCTTGTTGAAGAAGGGCTTGAGGGAGGTGTAACATCTGTTGCCCCCATTTCGCTGATGATTGAGACGGGAATTAGTTACTGTCCGTGGTGCGGTTCAGAGCTAAATACCCACTATGGGCGTCACCTGGATTCGTTGACTTCAATTGGCACGATTCCGCCGACCTGAGAATGCCCGTAGCTTGACTGCTATCACGTAGATCCCGAAGTCTGATCCTCGATCTCCTACATCTTCTGAATCACCTCGGCGAGGAATTCACGCTTCACATCCAGCTTGACGAACTCCCTCGCTGGATCCTCAGCCGACAACGTCTCCAAGTCTGCTGGCTTGTTGTGACGGTCCTGCTTGCTCGTGCCCTGGATGTTCAGGGAGTCCGCAATCTCCCTGTAGTTCAAGCCGTTCACCTTCAACCGCCATGCCTCCAGGGCGATCTCGCTCACGCCCCGCCGAGGACAAGTGAGGGCCCCATTTCACTCAAGTTTGACTCTCTAATTGCGTATCCTCTGAAAGAGCCCTGAACGGGGGACGACGCCGATGTTCCGCAGAAGCCTGCTGTTGATCGCCGCGGTGCTGGCGTTCGTCGCGCCCGCCGCGGGACCCTCCCAGCAGGACAAGGAGCTCGCCGAGGCGAAGAAGTTCAAGATCCTCTACGCGGGGAAGCGCGGCGGGGACCGCGAGGCCAAGTTCGTCGCCCTCCTCCTCAAGCGGTTCGGACACGTCAAGGCCATCGGCCTCGAACAGCTCGACGCCAAGATGGCCGGCCCCTACGACGTCGTCATCGCCGACATCGAGCGGCGCAACCCCAACGACAACGGCTGGGATCCCCGCAAGACGCGGTTCGTCCTCCCCGACAACTTCACCAAGCCGGTCATCCTCATCGGCGCCGTCGCGGGCGAGATCCTCCGCAAGACCAAGATCTACCGCCTATCCCTCGACCTCATGAACGAAGCCCACGGACTCCGCCGCGACCACCCCAGCTTCAAGGGCCCCCTCGACCCGAAACTCGAACTCACCCCCATCCCCACCCCCGACCACTACCGGCTGGTCAAGGAAGGGAAGGACCTCCCCGCCACCCTCGAGGCCTGGCACGTCCAGACCGGCGAGCTTCCCAAGGCGATCGACTACGGCCTCGTCGCCCCGGGGTGGGGCTTCGAGGACTCGCCCGACGCCGAAATCATCTCGGGCGGACTCAACGGACGCAGCCACCGCGCCGTCGCCATCGGCCGCCACGGCAACTTCTTCCTCTGGGGTTTCGCCGGCGACCCGGCCCAGATGACGGAGTCGGCCCGCCGCGTCTTCATCAACGCGGTCATCTATATGAAGAAATTCGACGGCCGCCCGCCCCTCGTCCCCGCCGTCATGCCCGCCCGCGACCAGGCCTTCGTCTTCATCGCGTGGTGGCGCGCCTCCACCGACCGCGTCCGCGACCTCGAGTGGGCGAAGAAATACTTCCCGCCGGAGGTGATGGACCGCACGAAGATGGATCCGGACAAGATGGAGGCCTTCTACGCCGAGAACCTCGAATACATCTGCCCGGACAACGGCCTGCTCGGCGTCGACAAGGAACTCAAGGACCTGAAACTCTCCAATCGCAAGATGGAGTTCTGGGACAAGCTCCTCACCCGCCTCGCGAAGCCGGAGAAGGACGCCGCGGCGTGGGCCCTGGTGGAGCGCTACGTCGCGCGCAAGAAATTCAAGGACGCCGCCGAAGTCCACGACTGGTTCGAGGAGAACAAAGCGTACCTCTTCTTCACCGACGTGGGCGGGTTCGGCTGGTACGTGGATGAATACTCGAAACGGGGATCTAACGAAGGAAAGTAGGGGTGGAGCCAGATGCCAGTTTCCAGATCCAAGATCCCAGATCCCAGTTCCCGAAGTGGCGAGTGTCAAGCCAGACTCGGAACTGCCTGCACCTAGGAACTACTGGCCGCTTGAAACTTCAGGAACTGGGATCTGGGATCTGGTATCTGGAAACTACTACTGGTCTTCGTCCTCTTCGCCTTCCTCTTCGTCTTCCTGAGGCGCCGCCGCCAGCGTCACCGAGACTTCCGACGAGGTCTCGCCGCGCTTGTACTCGACCTTCACCTTCGACCCCTCGCCCGCCTCGGCGAGAATCCCGCGCAGCTCGTCCACGTCCTTCACCTTCCTGCCGTTGACCGCGGTGACGACGTCGTCCCGCTTGAGACCCGACTTCTCGGCGGGGAAGTCCTTCATCAGGCCGACGATCCGGACGCCGCCCTCCGCGACCTCCGCCTGGATCCCGAGGATGCCCGGCTTCTTCGGCCCGAGCTTGACCTCCTTCGTCGCCGTCACGTCGCCCTTCTCGCCGTCGACGGTCACGCCCGTCAGCTTCCCTTCCTTGAAGACGTGCACCTCGACCTCGACTTTCCCCGCCTTGAGCCGGATCTCGGCCGAGACCGCCTTGCCCTCCGACTTCTTGAGCGACGCCTCGATCGCCTGCTTCACGCCGATCTTCGCCGCCTTCGCGGTGCGCGACTTGTCGTCGTTCTCGGTCTTCCGCGCCACCACCGAGCCGTCCTTCACGTCGAGGTTGACCTCGAGGATCTTGTCCCCCTGCGCGATGTCCATCGTGTAGATGACGCGCCCCTTCTCGCGCTCGAGCTGGACCTTGATGACGACGCCCTCCTTCGCCTCCTTGAGGCCCTTGTCGACCGCCTCGGCGAGGGTGTACTTCGCTTCCGCGAGCATTTTTTCGTAATCCGGACCCGCGAGCCCGACGATCAGCGCCGCGGCGAGAAGTGCTTTCATGGTCGTCTCCTTCGAAAAGGGATATCCGCGCATGATAACGAAGCGGCCGTTCGCGTGGGTACGAGAATCGAATGGGTAGAATGGCCCCGCCATGCTCGAAGCCTGGACCCTCGCGCTCACGCTCGTCCTGGGCCAGGCGGGCCCGCCGGACCTCCAGGATCCCAAGCCCAACCCGGGCTGGCTCGGAAATCTCGCGGACACCGGGTGGACGATCGGAAGGGACTTCGCCCTCGACACCGGCTACCTCGCCACGGCGCCGCTCAGGTGGAACGAGGCGGACCTGGTCCACCTCGGCACCGGCCTTGCGATCCTCGGCGGCGTCATGGCGCTGGACGAGGGGATCAACGGATTCGTGCGGCGCCACGAGACCGAAGGCCTGATGAGGCTCGCCGGCAACGTCGACAACCTGGCCGAGAGCAAGGTCCCCTTCTTCCTCGGCGGCGGAATCTCGACGGCGGGAATTCTCCTCGGGGATGACCGCCTGGAGCGTACCGGCCTCGAGGTGATCGAGAGCTCCATCCTCCTCCAAGCCCTGACGACCAGCGGCAAGCGGATCTTCGGACGGAGCCGACCCTCCACGGGGAAGAGGTCCCAGCGCTGGTCGTTCTTCGGCGGCGACAACGAACCGATGCGCTCGTTTCCGTCGGGCCACGGGTCGCTCGCCTTCAGCGTCGCGGTCGTCGTCGCGGAAGAGTACCCCGACACGATCTGGCCCTCGGTGTCGTACGGCCTCGCCTCGGCCGTCGGATGGGCGCGGGTCGAGCTCGGCGCCCACTGGGCGAGCGACGTGACGGCGAGCGCGCTCCTCTCGCTGGCCGTCGGGAAGACGCTGGTGTGGCTCCATTCCCAGCCGGGCTGCCCGCCGCTCGTGCCGTGGCTCGTCCCCCGGCAGGAGGGGCGACCCGTCCTGGGAGTCCAGTGCGCGTTCGCGTTCTGATCGGGAGCGGGGCACCATGCTCCTTTTTTTCAGCGCGGCCGTCCCGTACGCTATGGACCGTGGGACGCGTGGGAGGTTGAGCTCTACGCCGTGAAACTTCAACCCGCTTTCTGCCGGGTCGCTGTCGCCGGCCCCCATCGGGCGCGGGGGGATGCCGGCGTGGGCGCCGATCGATGAGGATGGAGAAGCCCGGGACGCAGGTCGCCGCCTTCGCGCTCGGGATCGTCGCCGTCCGATGCCTCCTGGCCGGGCTGATCGAGCCCACGACCGTCGAGTGCTACTACTGGCTCTACGGTCTCCATCCCCAGCTCGGGTACTTCGACCACCCGGGCGTCGTCGGCTGGACGATCTGGCTCTCGCGGACGCTCTTCGGCGACGGCGCGCTCGGGTTCCGGGCGATCTCGATTCTCCTCGGCGGCCTCACGATCTGGCTCGTCTTCCTGGCGGGGCGGCGCCTGTACGGCGAGATCGCGGGCCGCCGGGCGGCAATCCTGGCGGGTCTCGCGCCGCTCCTCTTCGTGCTCGCGTCGAAGGCGATGCCGGACGGGCCGCTTCTCTTCTGCTGGGCGGCGACCGCGTGGGCGCTGGCGCACGCGCTCTCCGGGGACCGGCCCGCCTGGTGGTGGGCCGCCGGCCTCTTCGCCGGACTGGCGATGGACTCAAAATATTACGGGATATTTGTTCCGGTCGGCGTCCTGCTCTTCCTCGCGTTCAGTCCGGATCACCGGGGATGGCTCCGCCGAAAGGAACCCTACCTCGCCGTGGCCATCGCGCTCCTCGCCTTCGCCCCGACGCTGATCTGGAACGCCCGGAACGGATGGCGGTCGCTCGAGTTCCAGGGACTGGAGCGCCTCGAAGTGCGGCCGGGCCTCTCGTGGAAGCGGCTCTGGGGCTATCCCTTCAGCCACCTCCTCGTGATCACGCCGGTGGTTTGCGTGGCGGCGTGGGCGGCGGGCATCGGAACGATCCGCCGCTGGCGTTCGGCTCCGTGGCAGGACCGGCTCATGGCCTCGATGGGCCTCCCGATCCTCGCGTTCTTTCTGGCGGTCGTCTTCGTGCGGCCGGTGAAGGATCATTGGGCGGGCGCCGGTTACCTGACGCTCCTGGTGTTGGCCTCGGCTTCGCCGCGCTGGGACTCCGGCTGGAGCCGGCGATTGCTCCTCGCGACCATCGGCCTTCTCGGCGTCGCCGCCCTGGTCGCGCCCGTGGTCGTGCCGTTCCTGCCGGACGACGCGGTCCACGGCTGGCGCAACCTCGCGGAGGAAGTTCGGAAGCGCGAACCCGACTTCATCTTGGGCCCCGAGTACACGGTCGCCGCGGCGATGGCGTACCAGGCGCGGCCGATCCCCGCCTGCGACTACACGGCGGTCGGCATCCCCGGCCACGCCTTCGCGGATTGGTGGAATCCCGAGGAGTTCGCGGGCAAAAAGGCGGTGATCGTGCTGGAGTCGGCCCACTACGCGCGCGACGTTGAGGCGCTCAAGGGCTCCTTCGACGCGCTCGAGGGTCCATTCGAGGTGGTGCTCCGGCGCACAGGCGGGAAGCCGACCTCGTGGTCCCTCATGGTGGGGAAGGGGTATCGTCCCGAAGCGGCCGGGGGCAATTCGAACCGACGGCCCCGGGGGAGGAAGTGAATGGAAGTCCTGAGTCCTGCGTCCGGCGTCCTGCGTTCGTCCGGAGTCCGAAGCCCAATGTCGGTCCAATGTCCTGCGAGCGCGGACTCAGGGCCTTGAACAGGCTCCGGATCTAGAATTCCGTATCGAACAGCTCCCGCACTTCCGCGGCCGTCAGCGGGCCGAATTCTTCGTCGTTGATCGTGACCATGAACTGATTGAAGCCCGCGATCTCGATGACGACGGTGTTGACCGTGGTGCCGTCGTCGACGACGACCGTCAGCGTCCCCTCGATCGTCCGCGAGTGGCTCAACTCGCCGTCGACGCGCTCGAGCGTGCAGACCACCGTGCGCGATCCATCCACGTCGACCGTGAACGTCGTGCTCCCGTCGTCGAGGACCATGCCGCTGATCTGGACCGCGACCTCGGCCGTCGAGACCATGCTCCAGTTCATCGAATCGGTCCGGCTCCAGGTGAGCGTGAGCATCCAGGACCAGAAGGAATCCTGCGGGATCGTCGCGGTCGCGCCCGTTTCGGGATTCGTGAAGACGAGGTCGGTGCCCGCCGTGACCACGATGCCGTACGTCGCCGAGCCCGACGCGAGCGTGCCATCGATCGTTCCCTCGGCGGTCAGGTCGATCACTCCCGTGGCGTTCGGGAATCGATCGTTGCCCGCGGCGTTCGTGGCGTCGAGGTCGATCGTCAGGCTGAAGGAGGAAGAGAAGCTGAAGGAGTACGCGGGGGATTGGAAGACCGAGGCGCCCCCCGGCGCGGTCGACGTCGAGGAACCCGTCGCGTTGCCGACGATGACGTCGTTCGCGATCTGCGTGGCCTGGTCGACCGCGCGGCCCGCGTTGGAGGCCTGCTGGACGAGAAGAACCTGACTGGGGCCCGAGTAGGAACCGCCCCCGACGCTCATGCCGCCGAGGCCTCCGCCTCCGCCGGTGTCGCCGCCGCATCCGGCGAGCGTCGCGAGGCTCGCCGCGAAGACCACGAGGGATCGAAGCGATGCGCGCATACAACCCTCCTCCCGAATGGAACGAACGACGTTCGGAGGGAATGATCGCGCCATCAAGCGCGCGATTGCAAGCGGTTTTTCCGGGATCGCAGGAGGGAAATCAACCCGAGGACGAGCAAGGCTTCAATTCCCAGGAGGCCGCACCCCGATTTTCCATCCTTGGCCGGCGGCGGCGCGACGGGGTCCGGCGGGATCGTGAGCATCGCGGCCCGGATCGCGTCGACCCACGCCTCGGACGCGCCCCCCGCGCTCTCGGGTTTCAGGAACGTCGTGCCCTCGGCGTAGAACCAGACCCAGCGATCGGACGCCGCGAAGGCGTTCGTCAACGTCGTTTGCAGGGTCAGGGGATCCATCGGCTGGTTGAAGTAGGGCAGGTTGTAGACCGCGAAAGCGATCGAGACGTCGCCCGGCCACGACGGACGCAGGGCCGGCGGAATGAAGGCGCAGTCGACGGTGTCCGACGCGATCTCGTACTTCCGCCACTGGTAGGCGTCGCTGAAATGGGTCGGCGTGCGGAGCGCGTAGAGCTCGCCGCCGTCGACGATCTCGGCGTAGGCTCCCGCGCCCTCCACGAAGCCGGTGAAGAAAGGCCCCAGCAGTTCGTTGAAATCCTGCACCGGCGGGAAGCCCATATTCTCCGGAGCGGCCGGTTCGGAGACGTACGGCCCGTGCATCGTGAGGACGACGATGTCCGGAAACTCGGCGACGATGGCTTCCATCACTTCGCGACCGCGGACGATGGTCTGGTCGCGGTACATCGCGAGCGAATTCCCGGGGTAGGAGACTCCGTCCGGATAGTTCGGCCACTGTGAAAAATACTGCTCGTTGTCGAAGAAGATCCCCTTGAGGCCGGCCTCCTTGAGGGCGCGGGCGAGGTTGGCGAAATTGGCGACGGGGATCGACCAGTCGTCGAAAACGTCGGGGGGCATGTTGGTCTGGATGTAGGCGAAATTCTCCCGCAGCTGCGGCGAGTTGAGCCCGGCGATCGGGGCGAGGACGTCGGTGATCGCCGCGTACGACATCGGCGTGTTGGTCATGATGCCGGTGGTGACGTTCACCGCGCCCGTCGGGTCCAGGAGGTAGACGGCAAATCCGTTGAAGGGTTGCGTCTCAAGAAAGGCCACATTGTTGTGAATGAACTCCGGGGTGGGGTGCGTTTCGTGCCAGCTCGGAAGGTGGATGAGAGATCGCTGGAGGGAGCGGGGTGGGGCGGTCAACGCTCCCGTCGGTTGATTGAAGAGAGCGACGCCAAGCCCCAGGACGAGGAGCTGTCCCAGGATCCGGAAGCCCCGTTTTCCGTGGGAGACGGCTGGATTCGATTCGAGCGACCGTGTCATGGTGAAGGTCCCGCGCCTGCGTTCTCCGCCCCTCCCGCCGGTTCGTCTCCAACATCTATGTACGATGCCTCCCCGTGCGAGTTTCGATTCTCCCCCACGGTCTTAAGGGATTCGTCGTAAACTCTGTATAGGTACAAGGTGGCCGGTTAACGCCGGCTCCGGTGGGACGGTGGCGGGGGACACGACCATGAGACACATCCTGGCTGTCGTGGCGGCGATGAGCCTCGCGATGCCCGCCGCTCTACCCTCGAGCCTGGTCTTCCAGGATGGCGGCATGGGCGGCTCGGGCGGCATGGGCGGCGCCGGGGGCAAGGGCCCCGATGTGCCGGGCGGCGGCCCGGGTCCGGACAATCCGGACAAGCCCAAGGGAAAGGATCCCAAGCCGAGCAAGCCCGCCGAACTCCAGGCCGCGCCCATCGTGCTTCGCGCGCTCCTGGACGAGACGAGACCCCCCGAGACGCTGAAGATGGCGCTGATGAAAGTCGCCGGCGCCAAGGAGATCAAGGTCTCTGACACCGAGGCGAGCCTGCTCTTTACCGGCAGTTATCTCGAGCTCAATTCGCTCGTGAAGGCGGCGTCCTCCGTGCAGATCAAGTCGGTGCTCTATGACCCCGCGCTCTTCGTGATCGAGTACGCGGCGGGGAAGAACGCCCAGCAGAAAGCGGCGATGGACGCGCTCCAGAAGGTCCCGGGCGTGCAGAAGGTCTTCATGGACGGATCCAAGATCGTCGTCGCGGGACCGACCAAGCACATCGACGCGCGCGGCTTCGCCCCGGCGCTCCAGGACGCGGGCTTCAAGTTCGTGGCGCTCCGGTCGCACCGCCTGCGTACGCTGGGGTACGAGCCGTGGGAGAAGGAAACCAAGGCGGAAAAGCTCCGCGACCGTCTCCTCCGAGTCCCGGGCATGCTCCGGGTCGACATGGATTACTCCGCCTCCACGGTGACGGTGCTCCAGATGCTCGACACGGTGAAGGATCTCGGCCTCGCCGCGGCGGCGGAGGAAGTGTGCTTCGCCCTCTACCCCGGGAAAGAGGAAGACCCGCCGCCGGCGCCTGAGCCCAAGAAGTAGCCCGGACCCCTCCCCCTCGCACCGGACGCAGATCCCGGATTCGTGCGTCCGATTCGCTTTTTCTCCCTAAAGACTCCGCCCGGCTTCCGGTAGTGGAAATCAGCAGTCTTGGGGGTCCGCTTGGAAAGGGTAGGCGCCTTTCTGGAGCCCGTGGTGGGCCACATGTGTCCTCATTCCGCCTGCGGTCTGTCCATGAAGGCCCGGGGCCGTCTGCCCAAGCGCCACGTCGCGGATGGAGCGGCGTACGTCTTCTGTCCCCACTGCGGCGGCGTCGCCCAGATCTTCGGGACGCGCGCGGAGTTCATCTACTACGACGTGCCCGCCGTCGCCTCGTGCTCCGACTGCGGCCGCTCGGTTCCGGCCCCTCTGCCCGGTCACGCGGCCCGCTGTGTCGTCTGCCGGTAGACCCGCCTCGACCCTTGTTGATAGCCTGTTGCCTAATTCCTGATTCTTGATTCCTAATTCCGTCTACTTCAATCTCTTCACGTACTCCGTCCACTCCCGATCGAGCGAGTCGATGTCGATCGTCTTCCCGTCCCGCTTGAAGGCGTCCTTGTAGACTTCGTCGCGCGGCCGGCCCCGCTTGAAGCCCTCGATGAGCCGAACGAGCACCTCCTTGTATCCCGCGTTCCAGAGGAAGTGGCAGAAGCTCCACGATTGGGGGTAGAGGATCCCGGCGTTGCGCATGAAGTTGCCGTGGTCCACCTCGAGCAGGTCCTTCAGCGACGCGGCCTTGCCCTGCCTGACCACCTCGCGGATGATCGGCGCGTTCTCCGCCGCGGATCCCGTCATCGTGAAGATCATGAGATCGCTCCCCCGGATCTCGCACGAACCGAAGCACTCGGCCAGCCCCTCGCTGAACCAGGTGGGGGTGTCTTCGCTTCCGTAGAAGCCCGGGAACGAGAGGTCGAAGAACTGGTGGCATCCCTCGTGGGCGAGGACGTGGAAAGTCGTGACGACCTTGCCCTCCGGATTCTCGTACGCGACGACGGTCTTGGAGACGGGGAGGTAGTGGGCGAGCGCGTCGGAGCTGCCTCCCGCGCCGACGTACGAGCCCTCGTCCTTGTAGTAATAGACCTTCGGCCGCCGCGGGTTGAAGGCCTCGACCTTGAAGGCGAGGGCGTACTTGATGAAGATCAGGTCCATCCGCTTCTTCAGGTCCTCGAGGATCTGCTTGTCGTTCATCGCCGGCTTTTTCCGCGCCGTCCCCTTCTGGACGTAGATCGTGTAGAACTGCGTCTCGCCCACCAGGTATTTCCCCTCCTCGCGGTCGGCGACCTTCGCCTCGATGGACGAGACCCACCTCGCGAGATCTCCCGGGGTGGGGATGATCGGGCCCGGGTCCTTGCCCTCGACGTACGCCGCGACCCAGGCCTTGAGGGCGTCGCGCCGCCCCTTGGCGTTCATCAGGTAGCCGGCGAGAGCCCACGCGCCGGGCTCGTATCCGGCGATCTCCGCGGCTTTGAGGTCTTCAAGCTTCTTCCCCTCGACGAGCTTGCCCCGGGAGCACATGACCTGCGCGCGCCGGGCGATGTGGAGATGGCCCGTGGCGGGCGTGTGAAAAGCGGCGGCGTCCATCCGGCCGTCGTAATTGCCGAGGTAGACCTTCAGGCCGTACTTGAGGGCGGTCGGCATCGACGCGGCGCGCTCGGGCGCGAGCCGGTGGAGGAACGCCTCGGCGATCCCGCGCGCCAGGTCGCGCCGCCAGTCGTAGTCGAAGAGGAAGTGGAGGACGTTCCGCTCCGGGTCGTACCGCTCGTACGTCCCGGGGGCGACCTCCTTGGCGAACTGTCTCTCGCTCAGGTAAAACTCGATCTTGATCCGATCCTTCGGGCCCGCCCCGAGCGTCTCCGCGAAGAAATTCCAGAGCGTTTCGGCGTGGGGCGCCATGACTTCCGCGGCCGATCGGGGCGCGCTGATGACGAAATGGTCCGTCTCCTTCTCCACGCTCTTCATGTCGGACTGGAGCTTCTCGGCGAGCCTGATGAAGTCGAGGAACTCCTCCTGCGGCGCGCGGGGGGAGGTTGGACCCGCGGCCAGGAGGGCGAAGAGGCCGATCAGCCCGAGCGTCGATTTCATGGGATCGGATTCCAGGGGAGAACGTCAGGCTTGGGAATAATAACCCCGCCGGAGCCGCCAGTGTCGTGAAAATTGAACCCTTGCGCGATCTTCTCAATCGGCCCGCCCCGGCGTCCAATCCATGATGCGGAGCGATCCATGTCCTGTAGTACGCGGCCCTTCCCCGGAATTTTCGGGACGGCTCCCGGATTATCAAAAATATACGGCGGGAGCGCTGTACAAGGAGGCGCACCCAGACCACCACCACCACCGGCCCGACGGGGGATTCACACCTCCTCCCTCGGGCCGTTTTTATTGCCGGGGGACGCCGGGCGGGGTGGAGCCTCCCCGGGTTGATGCGCGCGTCGATGCGGGTTACACTGGTCGGGTTATGCGCCAGGCCCTTGTCGGACTCGTGATCACGGTTTCGCTGGCCGCCTGCGGTTCGCCGCCGGCGGCTCCGGAACCGGCTCCCGTTGTCCATTCCGAACCCGCGCCGACTCCCCAGCCGGAGCCCGTCAAGGCGCGCGTCGAACCGGCCGACCCTCGGCGCGAACAGGGACGCGAGCGCCTGGAGCGCGCCCTGGCGGCCCGGAAGAAGGGGTCGCCCGATCCAGAGATCCTGCGCCAGGCGACGGAGGACCTCGAGGAGGCGGCGAAGCGCGCTCCCGGGGACGCCGAAGCGCTGAGGCTTCGCGGGCTGGCCCGGCTCGAGGCGGCCCGCCAGTCGGCCGAACGGGGCGGCGATTTCGAGGCGCTCGGGAAAGCCGCGATCCAGGATTTTGACGAAGCCATCAAGCGCGACCCGCGCTCCGCCGGGGCGAAGGCTGGACGGGGCGAAGCGCGCGCGGCGCTCATCGCCTCGCGCATGCCCGGCGGCGATTTCACCGGCCGCGGGGATCTCGAATCGGCGATCACCGACTACACCGAGGCGCTCAAACTCGACCCCGACCGGGCCGCCTACCTGGCGGGCCGGGCGTACGCCCGCCAGAGACTCGCCGTCGCCCGATTCTTCGCCCGCGTCGCGGTGGCGGACCTCTTCGGCGCCGCGATGAAGGACCTGGACGAAGCGCTGAAACGGGAGCCGAACGACGCCTCCTATCACCGCCAGAAGGCCGACGCGATGTTCGAAGTGGGGGTGTACGCGCTCTACCGCGCCGATCCGCCGCTGGAGTGGTACGCCGGCGCGGTGAAGGAATACGAGGAGACCACGCGCCTCGAACCCGAGCTGGCGAAATTGGTCGAAGCCTCGCTCAAGACCTGCCGGGACCGCGCGGGCGGGGCGCCCGCGACCACCCCGGTGCCCGGCATCGCGTGGTCGAAAACGTTCGAGTTCGGGCAGCGCGAAGCCAGGGTCCGGGGCGTCCCGATCTGTTTTTACGTTTCCGGGGGAGCCGGCTGAGAAGGTTGCCGGTTGATGGAGGCATCAACCCTCGTCGATCCTCGGACCATCGTGGCAACGGCGGACTTCGTCCCGGTGGTCGCGCACGGACCCCTGGAGCACGGGACGTACACGGCGGATGAGGACGGCCGCAAGATCGCGCGGTGCCGCCTGTACCGGAATCTCGAGTGCGGCGAGCACCAGGCGACCCACGAAGC